>MDTB01039188.1_pt1 | contig 21213 bp, 18 predicted proteins | sample 811161 | NCBI WGS metagenome assembly MDTB01 (sample SAMN05326650, study PRJNA326480) | marine metagenome | isolation source: seawater | place: Mediterranean Sea | collected 2009
GAATATAATTTCTTAAGTTATTTGGATAAATAACTAGGTCATTTGGATAATAATATAACTTTGGATCAAATATTAACGTTCTTATTCCAAAAAGCCCAAATTCATACGAGGTTACTGATGAACTGTTAAGTAATAAGTTAATGTATGGTATGTAATCATAGATAGAAATTTGATCTTCTTTAAAATCAAATTTAGAGTTAGATGGTAAAGATTTTGACAACTTCTTATATTCTTCAATTATTGAAGATTTCTTCACATTTCCGTGAGTATCATAATCTCGAGGATGAACTCTAAATATAAAATATGTATCTTTAATTTTTTTAATATGAGGAATTAAATATTTGACCCACTCATAATCGTTATTAAAATATTTTGAATAACAAACTTTATTTTTAGATTGAATAGACCCAGAAAGATAATTTCCTAATCTTTCTCCAGTCCCAGCTAAAGCAATTAAAACAATTTTTTTATAATTATTAGAAATATTAAAATATTCTCTAATATTTGTTCCCTTTGGTGGTAGAGAAAAATTAAGGTAGGATTTTGCCTGCACCATGGATTCTATGTATCTTTCAACTTTTCCTAAATCACTTTTTATAATTGGTTTTTTTTTAAATTTAGACCAATGTAAATTCGCGTAATAGAAGAAACCAGCTTTGTCATACTCTGAAAATAAAAACGTTTTATATTTATCTGAAGTGTTTTTGCCTGCAGCAAGGCTCATTATCTTCAATTTTTTTTGCTTAGCATAATCTGCACACACTCTATGCAAAGAATATTCTACTGCATAGGCAATAAAATAATCATATTTCTTTTTTGAAATAATTCTTCGAAAACTATAAAGCGCAACTAAGGTATTTTTTAAATTAATTTTGAAATCATGAAAATTTTTATCATTTAAGTTTTGTGATTTGAGTTTATTATTAATTAAAAAGTTAAATAAAGTTACTTTTGATACTTCAACATTAAATACTTTTAAATTGCGGAAATTTTTAAGGTTTAAACCTTTCAATATATTTTCAATTTCAATCATATCTTCGTCTAAAATATAATCATTAAGCAAAATATGATTTAGGTTAGAGTTTTTTTTATAAAAGTTTGTGGTTTTTATACAAGAATTACAAATTTTATCTTTTTTTTTAAAAGCGTCGCTAATTTTAGTACTTTTGTTATTGTGTGCTGGGCAAACTTCAGAAAAAACTTTGTTACAATTAATAATATCAATATCGATGTTATATTTATCTTTTAAATTTTTGTAAAAAATAAATTCTGGATAGCTATGTATCCAAATATCATTGAAAAAAGATAATGAAATAATATTCATGTTGAATTAATATAATATTGTAAGATTTTTATAAAAGATTTATAAAATTATTCAAGAATTTAGAATTTTAATTTAGACTCGTTAATGTTAGATATCAGTCCAATAGCAATAATTCCTGCCAGGATCAACTCAAGAAGAGTCAAATTTAAAAATATTACTATCTTTAGGAAAAAACCTTTAATTTATTGGACAATAGAAGCAGCAATCAAAAGTAAAATTTTCAGTAAAATATTTGTGTCAACTGATAGTAATATTATTAAAAGAAATTTAAAAAAATTTAAAAAACAAATATTTTTTTTGCCAAGACCTAAAAAGTTATCAGGCAGTAAAACAAAATCTGAAACCTTAATCAAATATTTAATTAAAAAAAATAATTTACAAAAAAAGTATGAAACATTTTTTTTGCTACAGGCAACCTCACCAAAAAGAAATAAAAATCATATTAATTCAATGTGGAATATTTATTGTAAAGAAAAATTAAATAACTTTATTTCAGTAAGTAAGAAAAAAAATAAAAATAAGATAAAAAATAAAAGTTTTATTTACTTAAAAAATAGAAAAGAAAAAATAAAGAAAGATCACTTTTTTTATCCTAATGGGGCGATTTACATTAGAAATATTTTAGATTTTTTAGATAAACCAAAATTTCTGTTAAGAAATACAAGTTATTTTAATATGGATGTGAAGTATTCTTTAGATGTGGATAATTATAAAGATTTTGAATAAATAATCTATTTTATTTCAATTTCATTAAACTGTTTTTTTATATTTGTATTCCAAATAGCCTTACTACTTAAAAGTTTAATAATTTTCTTTGAACTATTTCCATCCCCAAAAAATAAATTTTTTCTAAATTTATAAATTTTCTTTTTTGAAAACTTTTTTATAAATTCAAGGATTAATTTTTCTTTAAGTTTAATATCTATTATTGATGTTAACTTTGCTCTATTAAGCTGTCTATTGCCTAAATTTATAGTTGGGGTTCCATAATAAGGTGCTTCCATTATCCCCGAGCTTGAGTTTCCAATTATAAAATTAGAATTTTTGAGAAATGTTAAATAATACTCAAATCTTATTGAGGGAAAAATTTTGATTTTATTTGATTTTATCTTTCTATATTCATTTATAATAATATGAGTTCCATTATCATTATTTGGATAAATTAATATAAAGTTAAATTTACTTTTAATAAGACTTTTAATAAATATTTTAGTTTCTTTTCTCAGATTATATAATTCATTAGTGACTGGGTGAAAAATAGCTAATGCATAATTAGTAAAATTTACATCATACCTTTTTTTCGCTGTGGACAATTGAGGTAAATCTTTTTTTAAAATCAAATCTACATCGGGAGATCCAATGATATGTATATTTTTTCTATACTCTCCCATTTGGATTAATCTTTGTTTTGCTATGTTATTTGTGACAAAATGTAAATTACTTAGCTTTGATACTGAGTGTCTTATAATTTCGTCAATTGTTCCGGAAATTTCACCTCCTTCAATGTGGCCAACTAAAATATTATTGATAGAACCTACCACAGCACATGCTAGAGACTCTACTCTATCTCCATGTACCATTATTAAATCTGGTTTTATTTTAATAATATAATTTTTAAACCCTTTAATAGTATTGGACAGTATTATGTCCATACTGTCATTTTTTTCTTGATTTTTAAAGTTTTTAAGATTTTTAATTTTATCTTTCCTAATTTCATCTTTTGTTAAACCAAAAGTTTTTAAATTGTGCATTCCAGTTACAAAAAGAAAAATCCTAAATTTTTTATGAGATTGTAATTTCATAATTATAGATTTTAATTTTCCATAATCCGCTCTGGTCCCTGTTATAAACACAATTTTTTTCATAAAATAAATTTTTTTTTAATTTGAATGTTTTTTCTTATTTTGGTTTTAGCTATCTTTCCATATAATTTTTCTAAATCCTTTACTTTGAAATCTCCACTTCCTGGTCTTCTTACAAAAATATTTTTATTTGAAAGTTTTTCACCTTTATTAATTTCTTTAGTCGAAACAACTGATGCGAAAGCGAAAGCCATAGTTTTTTTTTCCTCGAATAGTGGTATTTTTTTACCTTTTAAAGAGTTAAATACAATCCGGGAACCGACAATTATATCTTTCAAATCTTGTGGGTCCATAGAACAAGTGATGTCTGGACCTTTTTTAGTTTTTGTATCAACAAAATGTTTTTCAATAATTCTTGCACCTAAAGTAACTGCAGCAATACTAGTGTAGTTAGTTTCGGTATGGTCTGAAATACCTAAAATTACTCCAGGGAAAGATCTTTTTAATTCGTTTAAACAATCTAACCTAACTAAATGAGGTGGAGTTGGATATATATTTGTACAATGTAAAATTGCAAATGGTAATTTAGCCTTTTTCAAAATTTGTACTGAGGGCCTTATAGTTCTTATACTATTCATTCCCGTACTTAAAATGATTGGTTTTTTAAATTTAGATATATATTTTACTAAATGATAATTATTACATTCTCCAGACCCAATTTTAAATGCTGGTACGTTAAATTTAACTAATCTATCAACAGCAGCTCTTGAGAATGGGGTGCTTATAAAAATTTTTTTTCTTTGTTTAACATAATCCATAAGCTTTTTTTCCTCTTTTTCAGATAAGGCACACTTTTGTATTATATCGTAAATAGATTTATTTGAATTTCCTGGTATGATTTTCTTTGCCTCTTCAGACATTTCATCTTCAACAACATGTGTTTGGTGTTTAATTATTTCTGCACCTGATTTGATAGCTTTATCTGCAATGTTTATAGCCTGATCCAAAGATCCATTGTGATTGATTCCTATTTCTGCGATGACTACTGGAGGTTCATTTTGACCAATTATAACATTACCAATTCTAAATTTTTTTTGCATCTGGATTATAGTAGTTTAATAGCACGAAATTATTTAATAGTTTATATAATATTTACTTGTGAAAATTATGGCTGGATAGATATAAAAATGATTTTATTATTAAATAATTAAAGATGAATTCCTTATGGAATTGATTATAACTAAAAAAATTTGAGATTTTATTTGTTTATTCCAATAATAGTTTAAATTATTTAAAGATAAAAAGTTAAAAATTAATAATGCCAAAATGAAAAATTGTTTAATTATTTCAGATGATAAAGACTATGATATTAATATTTTAAAAATTTTAAAAAAAAATTTATCTGAACAATTAGAATTTAGTTATATCATTTCACTATTTGAAGATAATTATATTTATAGAGATGAATTTAATTGTCCTGTTGACAGCCTAAGGAACATATTAAAAGATAAAGACTATTATTCTAAAAATTTTAAGAATGTATTAGACCACAATATTTACAAGAAGTACTCAAAGATAGAATTTTACCATAATATTGCTTTATCTTTTAATCATGTAATTGGACAATTTGATTTAAGTGAAGTCAGATTAGATTTTATTCGAAATTTAACTATTTGTTTAGATATTTTAAAGGAAAAAAAAATTGAAAATGTAATTTTTACAAATATTCCTCATAATCAATTTACTGTTGTTCTACTTAAAATACTTCAAATTCATAAAATAAGATTTCTCATATTGAGAGAGACAATAACTGGAAATTATATCATAGAAGACTCGATTGAAACTGATATAAAAAAAGTAGAAAATAATAAAATTTATCCTGCTCTTAAAAACTTTATAAGTTATCTGAAAACTGGAAAAAATAATGTTACTTTTAAGAATTTTAGAGATCATTCTATAACAACTAAAAAGATTTATAATACTGATTTATTTGTAGATGATTTATTATTTTATTTGAATAGGATAATTAATTTAATATATGAACAATCAAGAAATGTTATCAAATTAATAAGTTATTTATTTTCAAAAAAACCAGAAATATACATTAATGATAGATTTAAAAAGAAGAAGAAAAATTTTAAAGACTCAAGAATAAATATTTTTGATAGAAGTAATTATCTTTTTTTTCAAGATATAAAAAAATTTAAATTTTATAAAGAATATAAAAAATTAAGTGTGAAAAAAGTGAACTATGAAGAAAAATATATTTATTTTCCACTTCACTATCAACCAGAAGCCACTACGGTTCCTTATGGAAATTTTTATTTTGATCAAATAAATGCCTTAAAAATTTTGTCTAATTTAAGTGAAAAATTCAATTTTAAAATTTTTGTAAAAGAACACCCTGATATTTTTAATATATCTAAAACTGCTTGGATGGCAGGTACACACAGTAGATCTTATATTTATTATAAAAATCTTTCTGAAATTAAAAATTTAAAAATTTTAGATTTAAAAATTAATAGTCTAGATTTAATTAAAAATGCACATTGTGTAGCTACAATTACTGGTAATTCAGGTGTAGAGACTTTATTCCATAATAAGTTTACAATCATATTTGGCGATGCTTGGTATGAAAAAATGTCAAAAGGTTTCAAAAAATATGAAAATTTTGATGATTTAGAGTTTTTTTTTGCAAACCTTGAGAGCTCAAATCATCTTGAAAATGATGAGTTTTCAAAATTTATTGAAATTTTAAAAAATGAAACCGTTCAATTATCGAAGAGTGGTGTCTATAAGGAGTATTTAGATGAATACAAAGATCTTGCCAATTTGTTTGAAAAAAAAATCAATCATAAAATATATTAAAAAAAAAAATCAAATAAATATGTCCTTTGAATTTAAAATGAAAAACTATATAAAACTAATCATTTCAGGATATAAATGAGTGGTTTTTTTAACGCAAAAGTTTTAAATAAAGTTAAAAATAACGAGAGTAGTCCAAAAAAACTCTCTAAATTTATTACTTCTGAATATTGCGAAGAATTACTAGATTATAGGAAATCAATATCAGGCAGATTAGTTGATAGAGAAGAAAGTACAAAAGTTCCTTTTGTTTTTGAGGATAGCGCTTTGACTAAAAATTTAAAAAATAAAATTGAGGAAGAATGTGGTGAATTTTCAGTAAGAGATTTTGAGCCTCACTTTATTACCACAAGATTCCCCCTAAGGATTCATGCAGACACTGGAAAAGATCCTAACGATGTAATTTTTAAAAATATCGTAATTCCACTTGAAATAAATCATGATAGTGACTTATATAAAAATAAAACTTCACATACACTTATTTTTAAAAATAAGTGGTATTTTGAGTCCGCTCTATTTACAACTAAGACAAAAGACAATTATGATTTTATCATAAAAGATTATAATGAAAATTTTGTAGATATTATTGATATATTTAAATTTAAGCAAATTGTTGATGATACAGAAAGTGATAAATTTATTGAATATAAAGGTAATAAATTTTTAATAAATGAAAAATTTAAAAATTACATAAAAAATTTGAGTGAAACCAAAAGATATAACCAAAGAACAGATAAACATATTTTAAATACAAATAAATTTGACATAGAATTATATGAAAAATATATGTCTCATCAGCCATATGATGATTGTACTGGTTTGGAATTAGATGAAGCTATAAGTTGGGAGGCAGGTTCTTTAATTTATTGGGATAGGGTTAGAATTCATTCGTCAGATAATTTTATTAAAAATGGTATTAAATCTAAAACTTGTATTGCTCTTTTTACCTCCAAGGAATGATTCCAAAAACGTACCATAATAAATCTATTATTTATTTTTTAGCTATAGTTTTAATTATTAAAATAATATTATTATTTATTTTTCCGCGCGAAATCTACTTTTACATTACTGGTCTATCCAGATGGAATTTTTATAATACTTTGTCTTTTAGTATAGATATGCAAGCTTTTAGAGATGGCAATCATCCAGGGACACCAATTTATTTTATTGGATACTTAATATTATTGATAACCGGAAACCAAGTTAAAGATTTTTATGAATATTTTTATATTCATCATTTTATTATTTTAATGTTTAATTTTTTTTCAATTAATATTTTTTTTAATTATTTTAAAAAGTATTTTTTATCGATAGAAATTTTTTCTTTTCTTTTAATAATGATTTCATCGTTTAATTTTTTTATCGGTCTGGAAATTGTTAGTTTAATTTCATATCAATTTGGGATTATGCTTATTCTAACAACTTATTTTTTTAAATCTTTAAAAAAAGATAAATTGGTAAAACTTAGTGCTTTATGCGCATTTGCAATTTCTATGAAGATGACCTTTTTACCTTTTGTATGTTCACTATTACTTTCAAAATGTATATATTTTTTAAAAAGTGATTTTAGTTTCAAGAAAATTTTTAAACTATTTTCTATTTTTTCTACTTTTTTTTTATTGTTCAATTTTCCAATAATTGGAAGATTGCCGAAAGTGTTTCTAGATGTTTTGTTTTTGAGAAGTGATACTAGTTTATCATTTGCTCCTGAAAAATTATATACAGGTTTAAAAGCTTCTATTCTTGAAGTTTTTTATGAAAATCAAATAATTTTTTTTATTCTTCTATTTTTTTTTATTATTTTTTTATTAAATATCTTAAATTTTTTTAAAAGCAAAAATAATACCAACTCAAAAAATATATTAGCAATATCGGTTTTTAATTTATTTATTACCCTTTTTTTTATTTATACATTTTTAGTGGCTGGACAAACTGGAGGGGGGACTGGTTCTTTTTGGGAAAGAGAAAATTTTTTTAGAAATAATTTTCCTTATCTTATATTTATATTTACAAACTATTACTTGGCTAAAAATTATTTTAATTACCAATTCTCATACAAAAGAACGCTTTTTTATATTTCAATATTAACCTTTGGTATAAGCATCACAAATTTTATATATGAAAGAAATCTGAATATAAAAGATAAGATTGAAAAAAGAGATGAATTAACTTTAAAAACAAAAAAATATTTTGATATTAAAAGAGACGTTATTGCATATGATACATATTCATTAGGTTACGGGTTTGGGGAAGAAATTTTTCACCTGGGAGGAAATTCTATGGGTGGAAATGAATTTTTTACCGATGAATTAATAGATTTATATCCAAATTTTAGACATTTAAGATTAAACACTATATTTAAACAAATAAATGATAGAAATAATTTAAATAAAATTGAAAATAAAAATAAAATTCAAATATTTAAAGATAAAGTAAAAAAGTTTGATATTATTTTAAAAAATAATTTACCCAATTTTTTATACGAAATCCTAAGTCATCAATCAAAAAATTTTAATTTCAACAATAATATAATAAGAAGCAATGAAATATATACATATCAAAATAATAATAAAATTAGAAAAGCAGATGTGATTCTTTTTAGCCACGCTCATGTAAATAAGATTGGAAATATAAAAGAGAATGAAATATACAATTTGATAAAAGAAAAAATCTTTATAAGAGAAAGAGTCGAATTCAAAGTTAAAAATGATACTTGGTTTTTATATCTATTAAATTAGAAAATGATCTACAAAAAAATTAAAAAATGCAGAATTTGTAAGTCTGAGAAAATCCAAAATATTTTAAATTTAGGATATCAGTCTTTAACAGGAAAATTTCCTAAATCGCCAAACAAAAATATAATTAAGACCCCATTATCAATATGTATTTGCACTTCATGTAAATTTGTTCAACTTTCTCATGATTTCAATAACTCATTTTTATACAATTTGGAATACGGATATGAATCTGGAATAAATTCAACAATGAAGAGTCACTTAATTAATATAACAAAAAAAATTTGTAAAATTAAAAAGCTTAATGACAAAAGTGTGGTGGTAGATATAGCATCTAATGATGGTACTCTTTTAAACTCATATAATAATAAAATCATTACAGTTGGTATTGATCCAATATTAAATAGATTTAAAAAAAATTATAGAAATATAAATTACAAAATTGCTGATTTTTTTTCTTATAAAAATTTCAAAAGTCTAAATTTAAAAAAAAAAGCTGATGTTATAACCGCATTTGCAGTTTTTTATGACATTAAAGACCCAAACAGTTTTCTAAAAGATATAAAAAAATGCTTAGATGAAAAAGGCATATTTATTATTGAACAGTCAAATCTTGCTCATATGATTAAATTAAATTCGTTTGATACCATTTGCCAAGAGCACTTAGGTTATTATTCGACTTTTGTAATAAAATCTCTAATGGAAAAAAATAATTTAAAAATATTTGATCATGAATACAACGAAAGTAATGGTGGAAGTTCAAGGTATTACATTACTCACAAAGATAATAAAGAAATTAAGGTTAATAATAATAGTATTAATAAGGCTTTAAAATTTGAAAAAAAATACAAAGTTGACAAAATAAGAACCTATATAAATTTTAACAAAAAAATAGACAGAATTAGAGATTTGACTTTAAAAAAAATTAATTCAATAGTTTCACAAAAAAAAGTTATTCATGGATATGGTGCGTCAACCAAAGGAAATGTAATTTTGCAATACTTCAATATTAATAATAAAATTATAGAATATATTTCCGATAGAAATCCTTTTAAGGTCAACAGATATACGCCTGGTACAAAAATTAAGATAATTTCTGAGAAAAAATCTAGAAGTTTGAAACCAGATTATTACTTTGTTCTTCCTTGGCACTTTAAAAAAGAGATACTTGTGAGAGAAAAAGAAATTAGAAGAAAAAAAACAAAATTTATATTTGCTCTCCCAGAATTTTCTATAAAATAATGATAAAAAATTTGGTTATTATTCCAACTTATAACGAAGCAATTAATGTTAAATTAATTTATAAAAAAATCAGATCAAAAAATGAAATTTCTGAAATTTTATTTATTGATGATAACTCACCTGACAATACTGCAGAGGTAGTAAGTAATATAATTTTAAATGATAAAAAAGTTCATCTATTAAAAAGAAAAAAAAAATTAGGTATAGGTTCAGCGCATAAAGAAGGTTTTAAGTGGTCTAAAGATAGAAACTTCAATTATGTAACCACGATTGATGCAGATTTATCTCATGATCCAGATCTAATCATTGAAATGATAGATAAAATAGAAAAATACGACATAGTAATTACTGGCCGGTTTTTAGAGGAAAATACTTTAGAGGAATGGACATTCATCAGAAAATTAGTTACTAAAACAAGACATAAAGTAGTTAAATTTTTATTAAAAATTCCTTATGATACTTCAGGCGCATTTAGATGTTATAATTTTAACGTTGTAGATATTGAAGATTTACTTAAAGCAAAAGATAATGGATATTCTTTTTTTTGGGAAAGTTTATTTCATCTTTATAAAAAAAAATATAAAATCCTTGAAATTCCTATGAGACAACCAAGAAGAGTTTACGGTTCCTCAAAAATTAGTATTAAAGACATAATAAAAGCAGTAACTTATTTATTTTATTTTTATTTTAAAGAAAAAGTTTTTAAAAGATTTTTCAAATAATAAAAATAATTTTATTTTTTAAAATTAAGTAATTTAAAAATTCCAATTAATGCTCCTAAAATAATTGATAAATTTATTGCATAAATACCAAATATATAAATTATTAAATTTTTTTTATTATAATATTTGAATGCAAACTTTAAAAAATTAAATTCAACCAGTAAATTTAAAAATATTAGAATTGGTAATAAAGGAATTATTTTTGTAAATAAGATTGAAAAAATTACCACAACTAGTGTTAATGAAGTAATGAATGTGGACAATGCTTGAGAAAAAGTAGCAAATGATCCTTTCGACTCAAATCTTTTTCTGTCTATAAATATTGAAATATATGAACTTGTTCTTGATACAACTTTTTTACATCTGGTGTAAAGGTCATCATAAAATGTGGAGTAATTTGTTTTTTTGGTTACATAATTTTTTTTACCGTTTTTTGCTATTCTATGTCCCAATTCAAATTCTTCTCCTCCTGCATTAGGGAAAAATTTCCATCCTCCAACTAAATTTAAAAAATCTTTTTCTATTAAACAACACTCTGACCGAATTCCTGTAGATTCAACCTCATTTTCTACCTCATCAAATCCATAGCATGTTTTTGCTGATACAAAATCAGATGTAAATTTTCCACTTAGATTTCTATTACTTTGAACTGGACCTATTGACCCTACATTTCTAAGTTTAAAAAATTCCTCAAATAATATGACTAATGTGTTCTGTTCCTCCATAACTACATCAGAGTCTAAATAAAATATGTAGTTATATTTTGAAATTCTGGAACCGATTTGCCTAGCGTAACCTACTCCTCTATTTTTTCGTATTCTGTAATAACGAATATTTTTAATTCCATGATTAAAATTTAAATCTATTTTATTTCCAGCATCATTAATTATAATTAATTCATAAATTAAATTTTTGGTTAATGCTAATTTTTTTAAATTAATTCCTAAAGATTTTAAACACGATATAAATTTTGTTCCTGGATTGTATGCTGGTATTACTACAGAAAGTCTAATTTCATTTTGCACTTATTTAAACTAAAGAAGGCCAATTTTTAGTGTCGTAGACTGTACTGATGGCATTAGCACATTCAAATGTACAACTACAATTTTTTGCAATTTTTGCAAAATCTTTAGCTTCTCTAGAGTTTAAAATATCAACTATGTCTCTGTGTTTTTCTACTTTGCCTATCTCTGAAATATCCCATAATTTTTCCACTTCACAACCTCTTACTATACCATCTGGAAAAACTTCAACAAATCTAGTACCTGCAACACATTTAGAATGCTTTTTATCTTTATCTAATCTTTTTAATGTTTCCTTATAAAGTTTATCAAATATTTTTCCGTTAAAACTTTTTTTCCAGTTTTCTGATGATTTCTGTTGCTGTCTTTTTGATAATTGTTCATACATATCTTTTAGTCTTAATTGTTCTTCATCAGGAACATCCCTTAGTAAAATTATTTCATGGAAATCAATTGGCCAATGATCAGTTTGATCTAAGAAATCTGGTAAAGCATTTTTATTATCTTCGGTTATCACAGATGCCAGCCTTAAAAAGAAATTTTTTTCTTTTCTGTAAACTTTCATTGTCTCTACTGTTTCTAATACTTTATCATAAGCGCCTTTAAAATTTCTTACTTTATCATGAATAATCTTAGGTCCATCAAGTGAAATAGATAATGTAAACTCAGTATTTGGATATTTTGAAATAAGCTTCGGAACATAATCTTGTATTCTTTTTAAATAAAAACCATTTGATTTAATACTTACCCTTGGAACTCCTGAACTATTTATTATTTCGGAAATTATTTCTGTTAAATCTTTTCTTAAAAAAGGTTCTCCTCCTGTTATTGTTAAATGCAATAAACTTTTAGCTCTTTTAAAAACATTTCCCCAATCAGCAGGTGATATTCTTCCACTTTTTCTTGCATCCATTGCAGCATGAATACAAAACCCACAATGCATATTACATCTACCATCAACGTAAACAATAGCATAATTAGGGACTTGCCCTATCACTAGTGATTTAAATATCCTTTGAACAATATTAATTTTGTGAGCTAAATTCATCTTATATTATAATAAATTATTTTATCAAAAACTAATACATATTTTTTGATACAATTTTCAATGCTTTGTTTGCTTGCACTGTATTCATTTTTAATCCATTTATATATTTTTTTTTATAAAGTTTACTAATTTTAAAAAGTTTTGTTTTTAAAGGTTTATAAACCAAATCGAAAATAACAGCCTTTTTTTGCATTAATGAAACTTGTTCAGCAGAAAGTGGAGAATTTTGAACATAGCTTTTTTTTAAATCGCTACCAAGTGGTGAGCAATTTATAAATAAATCTATATTTTTAATATCTTTATTAAAAATTTTTTTTTTTTGTAATATTTTTTTATTAGAATAAAATTCTTTATGTTTTTTAGATGAAATAACGATAAATTTTGATGATTTGTAAATTTTTAGAAAAACTTTCAAAATAGCTTTGCCCGTACCGCCTAAGCCGAAGATCATTATATTTTCTTTTTTAAATTGCTTTATTGTTTCAATTGCCCCAGCTACGTCTGTATTATAACCTAAAAGTTTATTTCTTTTATCTTTAACAATTAAATTAATTGAATTTGAAAATTTAGTTATTTTGTCTGCAAAATTAATATATTTTACAGCTTTTCTTTTGAATGGCATAGTAACTGCTGATGCTATGAACCGATTATCTAATTTAAATTGTTCCAAAGTTAGTTTTAAGTTTTTAGGATAAACTTCTTTAGCAGTCATTTTACATTTAATTTTTTTTTTTTTAAAAAAATTTTTCCATATTTTTACTGACCTTGGATTATTAAGTGGATATCCTATTATGTGACAATACATAATAACTCTAGATAATTTTTCTTTTAAATACTTTTGAAACTTTATTTGCTTGCTTAAGAAAATTTTTAAATTGTCTGAAATTTAAAGGCTGAAGAGGATCAACAGCAGATTTTGAAGGCGTTGGATGCATTTCAATGATTAATCCATCACATCCAGAAGCTATTGATGCATATGCTAAATTAGATACCCATGGTGCCCAGAAAGATGCATGACTGGGATCAGAAATGATTGGATATTTGACAATTTCTTTTAAGGCAACAATTGCCTGAACATCCAACATAAATCTTGAAGTTTCTTTGTGTGTATGTGGTGCAGCTATTCCTCTTTCACAAAGAATTAATTTATTATTTCCTTCAACAAGTATATGTTCAGCCGCTCCTAACATATCTCTTAAACTTGCTCCAAAATGTCTTTTTAAAATTATTGGATATCCAGTGAGTGCGGCTTCCCTTAACAATTCAAGATTTTGCATATTTCTTGAACCAATCTGTAAAATATCTGCTGTCTTACATACTCTTTCTAAATACTTAATTTCAGTCAATTCTGTTACAACACTCATGCCCGTATATTTTTTGACCTCATCCATCCAGTCCATACCTATATCTAAAGATTCCTTATAAGACTTTGATCTATACGGAAATGTTAAAGGCTTATAAGCGTGACCTCTTATAATGTGCATACCATTTTTTTTTAAAAACTTAGCAATTTTAAACATTAATTCTCTATTTTCTACCCCATTAGGTCCAGCAATGATTGGTATTGTTTTTTTAGAAAAAATAACATCTTTAGAAATTTTGATAACAACATTTTTTTTAGATGTTGCTTTTGGAATTTTATATTTTATATCATCTAAACTAATATCTTTTGTAGGCTGTTTATTTGAAAGATTTGAAACAATTAGATTTTTCATTATACACCAAGTTTGCTATTTTTGTTTTTAATCAAGTTAAATTTTATTCTCTTATCAATTAAATTATAAATACTATGAATAATTTTTAATATATATAAATTATTATAAATTTCTAAATTTTTTGAAGATTTCATTTTTTTTGAAAAAAACTCTTTTAATACTTTTTTATGCCCATTTCCTTTACCATCCAAAAATATTTCTGAATTTTTTTTATCTTCTTTAATATGGTTTTTTGTAAATTTGTTAAAAGAATTTAATGCAATTCCTTTTATTATCAATCTTCCTTTTTTACCAATAACATCAATAGCTGTTCTGTAATCCCTGTCTGCTCTGGTGGTTGCTTTAAAAGACGATAAAACTTGATTTTTATGTTTAAAATTTATTAAAATTAAATCCTCAGCTTGAAGTTTTTTCTTATTGAAACTAGCAAAAGCATCAAAATAATTTATTGGTCCAAAAATGTATACTAACATATCTAATAAATGAATGGCTTGATTAGTAAGCACTCCTCCATCTGATTTATATTTTCCTCTCCATCCATTTGAGTAATATTTTAAATCTCTGTTCCAAAACATTACACAATCTACAAAGCTTATTTTACCAATTTTTTTTTTATTTATCTCTTCTTTCAATTTTTGAACAGCTAAATTATATCTATTCTGTAACACAGTCCAACATTTTACTTTTTTTTTTTTAGATAATTTAATAAGTAAATTTGCATGATTTAGATTTAATACAAATGGTTTTTCAATAAGTGTATTCACTCCTCTATTAATAAAAAAGTAAGAATGCTTAAAATGTAAACCTGATGGTGAACAAATAATTGCATAATCAAATAAAATATTTTTTTTTTTAATTTCTTCAAAGGAAGTTCGTATAAATTTTTTATTTATATCCATTTTTATTTTATCAATAAAATATATTTTAGATTTTTTACTTATTTTTGGGATTAATTGTAAATAGTGTTTACCAATACTTCCTAAACCAACAATTATTATATTCATATATTCTTTTGATTATTTATAACTTCTATTGACTATTCCTTTAATCCAAAGTTCAACTGATAGCAATTGAAAAATAAAAAATGAATTTTTGTGTCCGTCAATTTTTTTTAATTTATCTAAATGTAAGATGACTTCTTTTTGATTAATTATATTAGAAGACGCAAAATTTGAAGAGCTAAAAGTATCTCTAACATAATCAAAAAGTTTACCAAAAATCCAGTGGCTTTGTGGATCAGCAATAGTTTTTTTATTTTTAAATAAAAATTCTTTATTTATTTTTTTTTTGAAAGGATATTTAGTAATTATTCTTTGCTGGTTGTTTAAAATTTTATATTCACTTGGTGTTTGTAAACATGCCTCTACTAGTTCATGGTCCAACAGTGGAACTCTGGCTTCTATACTGTTTCTCATTGATGCCCTATCAATATACTTTAAACATCTTGGAAGCTTTAATTGAAAAAGGTCAACATATTGGGCATTTCTTAAATTGCTTTTAAAAGGTTTTTTTAAATTTTCTTGAGTATTCTCAAATTTTTTCAAAAAGTCAGATGATATTAATCCACTTTTATCGAAAAAACTTCCATCCACAGTAGTCTGACCTGGTGTTTTTAAAGTTGCTAATGAACCTTCAATAAATTTTTGCTTTGTCATTGTTTCATTCTTTGCATGATTTATTATTGAGTTTAATCTATTATCTAATTTTATTTTCTTATTTGAATTAATTAAATCAAGATACCAAGCCATAATATAATAATTATATCCTGCTCCGATTTCATCTCCACCAGATCCATCAAACACAACTTTTATCTTATCTTTAAATTTTTTATATAAATAGTGTTGACTTAAGATTCTCATAGAAGAAAAAGGCTCGTACTCTATTTCCAAAACCTCATTAAAAAAATCTGGTATTTCGACTGCTTGAAGATTTGAAGAAAAATGATCTAGGTTTAATATTTTTGATATTTTTTTTGCTTCATCTAATTCAGAATATTTATTTTCATCAAAGCCAAAAGTAAAACAAGACATTTGTTTATTAAGCTCATTTGCTAATATTGCCAAAGTTGCAGAATCTGCACCTCCAGATAAATGTATTCCCGCTTTTACGTCAAATTTACTATGTTCTAAGAAAGAAGTATAAAATTTTTCTTTTATATTTTCAGAGTAAAATTTAAATTTTTTTGTTTTATCAAGATCAAGTTCTTCATTAATGTTTTCTTCTAATGAGTAATACTCGAATTCTCTTAAACCATTTTTTGAAAATTCTAAATATTTTCCAGGTGGAACTTGGAAGATTGATTCAAAGCACGTTTCATTATTGGCATTAACCATAGAATAATTTAAATATTTAAAAATTTGTAAATAATTAATTTTTTGATCTAAAAGATTAGAAATATGAAAAGATTGAATTTCTGAGCTAAATGATAGTTCTTTTTTTTTTTTATCTAAACTATAATATAAAGGTTTTATTCCAAACCTGTCTCTTATTAAGTATGTTTTTTTTTTAGCTTCATCAATTATAATTACAGCAAACATTCCTTTCAATTTATTAACAAAACTTATTCCAAATTTTTCATATAGATAAAGAATTACTTCTCCGTCACCCCTACTTTTAAATTGTGAGTTTGAAAAGTTTTCTTTTTTAAGTTTTTCAAAATTATAAATTTCTCCATTAAAAAATATTTTAATTTTATTATTATAATTTGAAAAAGGCTGATTTGAATTAGATGATAGATCTATTATTGACAGTCTCACAAAACCAACTGAACAAAATTTGTTGTTATAAATTATTTTTTGATTTGGTCCTCGGTGAACAATGCTGTTCAACATTTTTTCAGTATTTTTACTATCTGGTAAATTATGAAAATTAATTATTCCTGATATGCCGCACATTTATAAATAGATATTGATAAAATATTTTCTAATAAAAATCACATTAAAAATATTTTATTTCATTAGCCTTTAGGTACTTCATTACACTATTGGCTATTACTAAGTCCATCTCATTATTTATATCAATTCCTGTAAAAGAATCTTTGTTAACAATAAAATGAACTTTGTTACCAATTCTTTTACCTTTTCTCCAAAATTTAGATCTAGTGGCACAGGTAATACCCGTATCTTCTCTAAAAAGCTTAGGAGCAATTTGTCTTGAAGTGTAAGAGTTCATCCAAGGCAAAACTTTTTTAAATTTATTATTTTTTACATGCCAAAAATGCCTATAAAGATGATGTACTGAAAAAACACTATCGCATTTTCTATTTTTTTTTAAATACTCGACTGCATATTTGACCCATGAAATTTTCCTAAATGGATTCGTACAAGTTAAAAATATACAAATATCAAATTTACAAGAATAAAAATTTTCTGCTTGTTTTAATGCCTCTTTTAATGTTGTCTCTGTAGATACTAAATCTCCAGAATATTTTTTTTTTCTTAAAAAAGGTACATCAGCTCCAAATGATTTAGCCACTTCAGCAATTTTTAAATTATCAGTGGATACTAAAATTTTGTCACATACACCACTTTTTTTTGCTGCGTTAATTGGATAATAAACAAGTGGTTTTTTATCTAACAATCTTAAATTTTTTAGTTTTATACCTTTTGAACCACCTCTTGCAGGTATTATACAAATTGTTTTAATTTTTTTCATTTTTAATCAGTATAAATTCTGCTCAGGTCCATATCTTTCAAAGTATTAAATCCACCATTTAACATTGCAGATCTAAGCTCACTGTTTAAAATATCAAATACTAATTTTACTCCTTTTGATCCGTCAACAACAAGGCCATAAATTGCCGGCCTTCCTATCCCCACAAAATTTGCACCTAATGCTAAATATTTAATTATATCCGAGCCTTTTCTTACCCCTCCATCTGCAATTAAAATCATTTTTTTTCCTATCTTTTTTCTAATTTTCAATAAAGACTCACCAGTGGAAATGCCCGAGTTAAACATGCGACCACCATGATTAGATATCCATAAAATATTTATTTTATATTTTTTTGCTAATAAAGCATCTTTAGGATTAATTATTCCTTTCAATATAATTTGTTTTTTTGTTATTGTTTTTATCCATCTTATTAAACTCCAATCATATCTTAAGGCAAAAGATGGGTCTTGACTCAATTTTCTCATTTTCCCATATTTTCTGGCATCATAATTTGTTTCTCTATCAATGTATCGATGAGATCTAACTGGTGCATCCAGACATAGCGCAATAGCTTCACATCCACATTTTTCTGCTCTTTGAATTTCCTTTTTTATCCATTCTTTATTGCCAAAGGGAAAAATCTGCCAAACAATTTTAGTATTTAATTTTTTTTTTCTTATTTCCTCTAATGTATATCTGCTTTGAGTGCTAAAAAAAGCGATTGTATTTACCTCCGAAATTCCTTTGGCCATTTCAATTTCTCCATATTTGTGAAATTGTGCTTGATGTCCCATTGGAGATAGTAACAATGGTGTATCTATTATATTGTTCAAAAAATTAGATTTTAATTTTAATTTGTAATTTTTTGCGAAAACTTTTGGTAAAATTTTTATTTTTTTTAGGTAATTAATATTTTGATCAGAAGTATAATTATCTTCTGCTCCACTTACTAACCAATTAAATGATCCTTTCCTAATTTTTTTTTTTGCAATTTTTTCACATTCTTGAACAGAATTAAACTTCAATTTTGCATATCTATTTATCATTTTAAACTTTCAAGATTTTGTTTTATAATATAATCTTATTTAAAAAGACATATAGTAAATATCTAAAATTTAAAATAAATTTTTAAAAAATGGTTGATAAAATTATAATTGATACAAAGCCTAATAAAATAAATAAATTTCATCAAGAATATATTAAAAAATTTAAAGATAATAAATTCCCATTATTTTCAAATTTTGAATTTAATTTACATGGAAGTTGTAATCGAAGATGTGCTTTTTGCCCAAGAGTTGACGAAAAGATTTGGCCCAACTTAGACGAACAACTAGATGATAAACTATTTGAAAGTGTTATAGACCAACTAAGTGAGATAAGTTACTCAGGAAGAATATCATTTTCTGGTTTTAGTGAGCCATTTTTACATACGAACCTATTAAATTTTGTTAAAAAAATAACTGAAAAGTTACCAGAAGCAAAATCTGAAATTATTACTAATGGTGATTTTTTAAATAATGAAAATTTAATGGAACTATTTAATAATGGATTAAAATATTTATATGTGAGTCTTTATACAAGCAAAAAAACACACGAAAAATTTCTTAAGCTCAAAACACAAAATAAATTAAGTAATGAACAATTTGAAATTCGACCAAGAAATCTTGGAAAAAAAATGAACTTTGGATTAAATATTAATAATAGAGCTGGATCAGTTGACTATACAAGATTTGGTCTGAAACAAGAGGCTACGTTGCCTTTAAAAAGACAATGTAATTATCCAATGTATACAATTTTTATGGATTATAATGGGGATTGTTTGATTTGTCCTGACGATTGGAAAAAAAAGAAAATTATTGGAAATGCAAATTTAAAAAAAATATATGATATTTGGATTGATCAAAAATTTCATGAGGTAAGAAAAAGGTTGCTTAAATTAGATAGAAATTATGATCCATGCAAAGAATGTGATGTTAATGGATTGATAAATGGAAATGAATTTGCAGAAAAGTGGAATAATTATTATTTTTAAAATTAAAATTTAAGTTTCGACAAGAATTTGTATAAATTCTGTAAATCATCTATCAAAGGTAAATCCTGACTTTTATCACCGTTTACAATTTTTTTTATAGCTAAACTTACTTTTTTTAATCCAGGCTTATAAATGCTATATTTGTTATCATCTATTATTAATTTGTCTTGACCATTATTTTTATATAATTTTTCTAATGTATTGTGAAATAATGACAACTTACTAAATTTTATTTTTGATGATATTGGTTTTGACCCATCATAATCTAATTTAATAAAATATTTGCTGCCAGAAGATATTTCATAAAAAAAATTTTTTTTCTTCAATTTAAATTTTTTAATTTTAAATAACCACATGACCGTGTCTATCCAGTGAGAAGTTAAATGATACTTTATGTTACCCAAAATTTTGTTTGACAAAAGTTTAATTACATCTTTTTTTCTTTCACTAATCTCCATATAAAAATTTATTAATTTCTTTGATTTAATAACTTTTTTTAAATACTGAGATGTCTCATAAAACCTTCTATTGTAAAGTACATAAATTTTTTTCTTAAATTTACGTCTTAAATATATGATTTTATTTAGCTTAATAAGAGATAGTGCAACTGGCTTTTCACTGAATATTAGGTCTGTTTTTGTTTTTGATATAATTAATGGAAGTTTTTTTTCGATTTGATCCCAAGGAAGAATTACCATTACAAAATCTAATTTTGAATCTAGGCAAAATTTATCTATATCGTCATAGACTTTTCCTATAGAAAAAGTTTTTTTTAATTTTGAGTATTTTTTTCTGTCTCTTACGCAGATAGAAACAATTTCAATATTTAGACTTTTGAATATTTTTGCATAAATTTGGGCGTGTTTTCCAAAACCTATGAAGCCACATTTTTTTTTCATTTATATCAATATTAAAAAATTTTTTTCAGTGCATAAATCAAGCCAATTGAGCTATTAGTACTGGTCAGCTCCACGCATTACTGCGCTTCCACATCCAGCCTATCAACGTGGTGGTCTACCACGGCTCTATAGGAAGAACTAGTTTTGAGGTGA
>MDTB01117155.1_pt1 | contig 21212 bp, 20 predicted proteins | sample 811161 | NCBI WGS metagenome assembly MDTB01 (sample SAMN05326650, study PRJNA326480) | marine metagenome | isolation source: seawater | place: Mediterranean Sea | collected 2009
CCATGTCTTAAGACAAAGTACCATCGGCGCAGAAAGGCTTGACTTCCGAGTTCGGAATGGGATCGGGTATTACCCTTTCGCAATAATCACCAGGCAAAATCTTATACTTATAAATATTTAAACTGTAAAGAGATCTTATTATATATATAATATTAAATTTTACATAAAATTCAATGATTATAGCTAATTTATGAAATTTAATATTTTTTTATGTATATAATTTATTTCCTTTTTTCCTAAACCTTGATGACAACCAATTAATAAACCATTCCTCATAATATAATCTGAATTTGGAAATTTATTAACATTATTTTTTTTGCCATTTAAATTTGAAAATGCGGGGTGTCGAAGTATATTTCCTGAAAATATTGGTCTTGTTTGTATTTTATTATTTTCAAGATAAATTTGAAGATCTTTTCTAGAAAATTTGTTGTTCTTTTTTAATATTATTGGGTAAGCTAAAAAATTTGTATAAACTCCCTTTAAAATCCTCGGTGCTATAAAAAATTCTTTATGTTTGTTAAAAAAATTTCGGTGTAAGAAAAAATTTTTGTTTCTAGCATTTGAAAATTTAGCAAATTTTTGTAACTGAACAAGTCCAAAGGCTGCACCTATTTCTGATGGTTCAAAGTTGTATCCTACCTCTGAAAAAACAAATTTTTTGTCATAATCTACACCTTTAAGCTTGATATTTAGTCTTTTATTAATGTTTTCAGAGTCTTTTATTAAAGTAGACATCCTACCCCAACTTCTCAAAACTTTTGCTCTTTCATAATATTTTTTATTATTTGTAAGAAGAATTCCTCCATTACCTGCACAACTTATCACATGAGAGCCGTAAAAACTCGTTATTGAGATATCACTAAAAGCACCTGTAGTTTTTTTATAAATTTTTGCACCTAAAGTATCTGCTGAGTCTTCAATAATTTTAAGATTATATTTTTTAGCAATTTTTTTAATTTTTGTCCAATCTGGAATGTTTCCAATAAGATTGGGTATCAAAAAAAGTTTAGTTTTTTTTGAAATTTTTTCCTCGATCTTATCTACATCAATCTGTAAAGTATCAACGTTAACATCCACAAAAATTGGTTTTAGTTTATAATGCAACAATGAAGAGATTGCTGTTCCAAAATTTAAACACGGAGTTATTACTTCATCACCCTCTTTTAAATTTAAAACTTTTAGCCCTAACATAATTGCTGAAGAACCAGAGTTAACCATTAAACCAAATGATTTAGAGAACTTTTGAGAAATTTTTTTTTCAAACTTGGATACTGAACTACCCATTTGAGTTGTTTTTCTCAATTGTCGTGTTACAGCTGCAATTTCATATAGTCCATAAACATTTTTTCCGTAAGATATTCTCATGTTGTTAATTTAATTTAATATTTTCTCGTAAATTTATTGGAATTATCACCAGATAATATTTGGTTATTTATCCATTTATATGTTGTTTTTAATCCATCTTTTAATTTTGTACTTGGTGTCCAATCCAAATCTTTTTTTATTTTCATATTATCACTTGATCTTCCTCTTACTCCTTTTGGTTTATCTAAAAGATAATTTTTGTTTACATTGAAATCAGCTATATCCTCAATTGCAGATATCATCTGATTTATACTAACTTGTTCATCACTTCCAATGTTATAAACATCCTTCAAATCAGAATTAAATATTCTTTTAGTTCCGTCTATACAATCATCAATGAACATAAAACTTCTAGTTTGTTCACCATCTCCCCATACATCTATTTCTTTTGATTTATTTATTTTTGCTAGACATATTTTTCTACATAGTGCAGCTGGAGCTTTTTCTCTTCCTCCATCATAGGTACCCAAAGGACCATATACATTATGATATCTTACAACTCTTGTTTCTAAACCATAATCTTCATAAAAATGCCTACACATTCTTTCGCTAAAAAGTTTTTCCCATCCATATCCGTCTTCCGGTTGTGCAGGATATGCATCTTCCTCTTTTAAACCTGGAACAAAAACCTCCATTTGTTTATCTGCATTATAAACACATGCACTTGATGAAAAGAAATATTTTTTTATATTATTTTCAATACATGCCCTTAGTAAATTAGTATTTATTAGTACTGACAACATGCATTCTGCTTTGTTGTTTTCGATGAAACCCATTCCACCCATATTACAAGCCATATTATATATATAATCAATATCTTTAGTTACTTTTAAACAATTTTGATATTCTTTTAGATCCAAGGAAAAATTTGTATTTTGCTCATATGATTGAAACCAAAATTCTAAAGGTTTTACATCTGCACAAACTACCTCATGTCCTTCATCCATAAGAGATTTCACGAGATGACCTCCGATAAAACCCCCAGCACCTGCTATTAAGTATTTCATAATTATTTAAATATGATAATTTTATTATTTTGGTCCATACAATTTATTTAAAAATTTTTCTGAACCGACCTTTCCTATTACGTTAGAGCTTATAAATTTATTTTGTACAAAAAATTTTTTTCTGCTTATATTTACACTTAAAATTTCATTTATCCAAGATCCAAATCCGCCATCTTGAATGTGATTTTCAAAGGTGATTATTTCATTAAATGCTGATAATTTCTTGAATTGATTACTCTTAATTTTCATACCCCACATAGGAATTGAGTACCAATTGTAAAGTGAATTTTTCTTTTTTTTTAAAAAATTTTTACAATCATTATAAGTCGATCCTGTTGATAAAACGAGTTTTTTTGAATTTTTGTGCTTGTTTCTTGAATTCCAATCTCCAGGAATGAGGTTGTTTTTACTATTTTTTAAGTTCAAGTCTAATGATTTATCTAATCTTAGGTATGAAGGTTGGGGTTTTTTAAATAGGTATTTCAAAGAATTTTTTAATTCATAATTGTCAGATGGCGAACATATTATTGTATTTGGAAAAGATCTCATTAATGCATAATCTTGTAAACCATGATGGGTATATCCTAAATTTCCATAACCCAAACCTGAACCTACTGATACTATAGTTACAGGTAAATTATGGTAATCTATGTCATTTCTAATTTGTTCAGCACACCTAAATGTTGGAAAATTTGCTATAGAATATACGAATACATGAAATCCATTCATTGAAAGACCAGATGCAATACCAATCATAGATTGCTCAGAAACTCCTGCGTTGAAAAATCTTTTTGGAAATTCTTTTTTAAAAGGCTCAACAACATTGAATCCTAAATCTCCAACAATTAATACTATTTTTTTGTTTGATCTTGCCTCTTTTACAAGAGTATCTATAAACAAGTTTCTCATAATTATTTTTTTAATTCCTTCAGTCCTAAAATTAATTCATTAAAATTTGGAGATTTGTAATGCCATAAAACTTTATTTTCCATGAAACTTATTCCTTTTCCTTTAATTGTATTTGCTATAACAACCAATGGTTTATTAGAGGTATTTTTTAATGAATTAAATATTTCTTTATGATTATGACCGTTTATCTCTAATACTTTGCAACCAAATGAAGAGAATTTTTTTTTTAAAGGATCTAATTTCATAGTTTTATCAACAAAATCTAAACTTTGAATTTTATTATGGTCAACAATTATCACCAGGTTATTCAGATTATTGTGAGCTGAAAAAAGAAGCGATTCCCAATTTGATCCTTCGTTTAATTCACCATCACTTAAAAGTACAAAAACTTTGCCATTATCAGAGGTAATTTTTTTTGATAAAGCAATTCCAGTTGAAACTGGTAAACCATGTCCCAAGGAACCTGTAGATAAGTTAACACCTGGCACCTTATGACTAGAATGTGACATTAAAATGGTTCCATTTTTCCCAAAAGTATTCAATGTTTTTTTTTTTATATACCCAAATTCATGGAGTAAACAATAATGTGCTAAACAAGCATGACCTTTACTCAAAACAAAAATATTTTTTTTATTTTTTTTCATAAATTTTGAATAAATAGTTGCGATTATATCTACAATTGATAATGAGCTAGCGATATGTGCAGATTTTGAAGAATAAGTGATTTTTAATATATTTTTTCTTATTTTTGTTGATAGTAATTCTATATTTTTCATTAATTTATATTATATCAAACTAAAGTAATAACAATTATGTTAGGTTTCGTAAAATTTTGAAATTTTTTGATTAATTTATGATTTTAATATCTAAATTACCGAATATGCAATGATAGAAAATATAAAGTATAAGATCAAAAAAACGATTATTGGAATATATATTTTAAAGATTAAGTTTTTCCTTAATTTTGGTTTAGAAAAAGAGGCAAAGTATCTAAAAAAAAACTTTAAATTTACAAATTCTGCAGATATTGGGTCAAACGCTGGATACTACTCAAATATGCTGACCAAAATTAGCAATAAGGTCTTCTCGTTTGAGCCAATAAAATATCATTGCATTAATCAAAAAAAAATATTTAAAAAAATGAATGTTAAAATTCTAAATCTTGGATTGGGCAATAAAAGAGATAAAAAAAGATTATTTATTCCAAGAAATAATGATCCAGAGGCATCATTTATTAATAAAAGTAAAAATTTTGCTAGTACCTTTGTAAATTTAGAAAGAGGTGATTATATTTTTGGAAATAAAAAAATTGATTTTATTAAAATTGATGTTGAGGGGTATGAGCTTGACGTTCTGAGAGGTTTAAAAAGTCAAATTCAAAATTTTAAACCTCTTTTACTAATAGAAATTGAAAAAAGACATAATAAAAATTATTTTAAAGTCTTTAAATTCTTAAATAATTACAATTACAATATATATTATTTGACAGAAAAAAATAGGTTAGAAGAAATACCCATAAAATTAATTGATAGATTTTTCAAAAATAGACAAAAATTTAAGTTAATAAATTCTGAAAGATATATAAATAACTTTTTTTTTAAATAGATTTATTTTTTTGTTTGGAAAATAAATAATAATTATCTTTAATTTTGGGCACTTCAATTAATTTAGAAATCCTATTTTTTTCTAAATTATTTTTGTTTAATTTTTTAAAATACTTAAGGTTATCAATGTTTTCAAATATGTTTTGAAATGAAATTAATTGATTATCAAATTTATTTAATAAAATATCTATATTTTTTCTTAATTTGAGAGGTACTTCTGATAATGACCAATTAGCAATAAACAATTTTTTAAGATCTTGATTTTCATTAATTATTTTTTTTAAATCTCTAAATGAATTTACCAAAACAATTTTTTTATTTTTATTTTTATATCCAATCCCAACATCAATATTATTTTTTTTTATGTAGTAATACTGGAGTAAATTAATTTCTGGAGTATCAAAAATTAAGTATTTTAATTTAGGATTGATTTTTAGGAAAGTAGTTGCCATATTTCCATAACCACCTCCAAATTCAAAAATAAATCTATAATTTTTAATTTTATTTTTTGAAAATTCTTGATATTTTTTTAAATGATAAGTTTGGAAAATTTTGTTGCCACTTGTGCTAGAGTCTAAAAAATATCTTACAGGATTACCAATATTATTTTCTTTAATGAGTTTGTTCCAAAAGTGCCAGTCTTTAGATTTCTTAAATTCTCTTAAATAAGTGTTTAAAAAAAGTCTGTTGTGGACAAAAAACATTTTTTGAATAAATGAATATTGAAGAAAATTTAGCAATTTTTTATTAATAATAATTTTAAGAGTTTCGTTACTAAATATCTTATGAGTTTTTTTATAGTTATTCTTTCTTGATTTTAAAATCTTATTACCCAAAATTTTAACTTCTTCAGATAGCTTTTGTTCTTTTTTGGTGTTTACCTCATTATGATTATATAAAATGCTTAGGTTTGCTCGGATTTTTCGTTGAAGATTTATTAATTGAGGTATCACTAAAATTTTATTCTTTCAATTACAAAATTATAAAATTTCTTACAATTTTCTTCCATAGAAATATTTTCAAGTTTTTGATCAAAGTTTTTATAATAATTATTTTTGTTTTGGAGTACATTTATTGCTTTTAAAATATTTTTTTTATTATTCGATATTATTACATTTTCATTTTTTTGATAATTTATACCTTCTATACCTTTTTGAGTAGATATAATTCTGTTATTCCATATTAGTGCTTCAAGAATTTTGATCCTTGTGCCGTAACCTTCAAATATTGGTACCAATAAACATATTGATTTTCTATGTAAATATTTAAGTTCTCCCATTGAAATGAACTTAAGGTTAATTACATTTTTATTATGAAAATTTATTTTATGATTTCCTGTTAAAACTAAAGAAATATTTTTTTTTAACAATTCTGGTATAAGATTTTTTATAATGTAATCAATTGCTGACTTATTTGGTTTATAATCATATGAACCAGAGAACATAATAAATTTTTTAGGTAGTTTTTTTTTAATTTTTACTTCCTTTAAATTTTGAAGTTTTTTGATATTAAGCGAATTTGGAAATAAATAAGTGTTTATATCATATAACTTTTTGAACTTAATCTTTTCCTTTATAGATACTGATGTACTTAAATTAGAATTGTTTATTACAAAATTTTCAAAAAATTTTGTTAAATACGCAATTAATTTATTTGAATTTTCTTTTCTAATTTCATACTCAATACTATGAGATCTATAAATGATAAATATATCTTTTTGAAATAATTTGAAAAAAACTATAATTATAAAAGAGTAAAATATCCAACTTGGTCCTTCTAAAATCAATATTTTTTTTTTTTCATTATGAAAATATTTTTTTATCCGTGAGATTATATTGAAAATTTTTAAAATTTTAAAAATTGGTTTATTTTTTTTTATTATTATCGTTTCAATATTCTTATTAATTATTTTTTTTTCAGACAACTGAAAAAATTTTTTTTTTTTTATTGGCCAAGATAGAAAAAAATCAAAACACACTCTTCCAGAGCCTGTTTTAGGTGGATAACTATCAAAAAACGTAACAATGGCAGATTTCATATTGTATAATAATAGATAGATCCTATTAAGAATGTTGAATAATAAGCAAGTGAAAAATAAATGTATCTATAAAGTAGATATGGTTTAATTAATCTTGATAAAAAAAGGATATTAATAAGTAAGAAAGAAATTGGATCAAAATATTCCTGAAATATTAAATCTATTGTAGCAAAGATAGAAATAATTAATAAAAATATTATTTTAATTCTTATTTCAAAATAAAAAATAAAATAAATTAAAAAGATCCCAGATAATATTGATAAAATAAAACTTAAGTAAAATTTATTGAAATTAATTAAATATATAATTTTTACAAATGCTCCACCACCAATCGTATTTATATCTGAAAAAAAAATAATAAGGAAAAATGATAACGAAATTATAATTATATAAATTGAATATTTTTTAAAAAATTTTAACACATCATTAAAATCTTTAAAGTTTAGTAAAATAGTTGGTATAAAATATATAAACACGATTGAAAGTATAAATGGTACATGAATTATGTTGAGACTTAAACCTCTTTGATCTTGAGCCATAGGAGGCAGCAAACCATTCCAAATGTAAAAAAAATAAATCGCAGGTATATTAAAAAAAAATAAAAAAAAAATTAAAAAAATATTTTTTTTATCAAAAAATTTTTTGAAATTAAAAAATTCAAAAAAAAAGAAAATTATTAAAAAAACATAGCTTTGACGTGAAAGTAATGCTAGTGAAGCTGACAGTAGACATAATAATTGATATAAAACATTTTTATTTATTTTATAATTTTCATAAAAAAATAGGCTTAATATGAAAAAAAATATCCCTATTACCTCCTCTATACCCCAGAATGTAGAGCTTCGTAAATATGGACTTAACAAAACTATAGATGACAAAAGAAATAAATAAGAATTTTCAATTTTATTTTCCGAAAATTTCATATTTAAAATTAAAAAAAAAATTATCAATATTAAAATTGAAAAAAAAATATTTGAAAGAATTAAATCCGTAAATTGCAAATTATTAAACAAAAACTTATTAAAAATATAAAATAAAGGTAAAGATGTAGATTTGTAAGTATCCCATGGAATTTCATTTAAATTATAAGAATTAAATAACTCAACATTATTTAATATTGCAATAGAGTCATTTTCTGCTCCTCCTGATGAATTTTCATTAACCAATAAACCAATAAAAAATGAAATAATTATTATCGAGCCAGATATATAATTTATATAAAAAGAATTTTTCAAATTTAAATACTAAAAATTTAATCTCTCTTTTTCTACAACAAGAGGGAGATTTCTTACATGTAATAAAATTATATTTATATATTCACCCAGAAGACCTAAAAATAAAATTTGAAATCCACTAATCGCAAATAATCCAATTAATAAAGGTGCTTTACCCATTTCAAATTCAGTCCAGAGAAATAGCTTTAGTAAAAGAAAAATTATTGCGCATGCAAAAGAGAAAATACTTATTAAAAGTCCACTTATAGTCATAAACCTTAATGGTACTTTTGATTGTTTTATTATTCCAAGAATTCCAATATCAGTAAGTGAGAAAAGATTATTACTAGATTTTCCTTTTCTTCTTTTAGGTTGATTAAACTTTAATACATTTATCTTGGGACCAAGTTCAGCTAACAAGCCCCTGAGGTAGGGAACTGGATCATTAATATTTTTAATAATATCAACAATTGATTTATCAATTATTCCTGAACCTGTTGTATTTTGTGTAAGTTTTACTTTTGAAATCTTGCTTAAAAACCAATAATAAAATTTTTTCAAAATATCAATTAGATTATTCTCCTTTGATTTTTCTTTTTGGAGCAAAGTAACTTTATTTCCATCTTTCCAAGACTGAATTAAGTCAGGAATTAATTCTGGAGGATCTTGAAAATCAGCATTAATTAAAATTACTGCATCACCAGAAGATTGCTTTATTGCATGAACTGGCGAGGCTAGTTGACCATAATTTTTGTTATTTACAATTAATTTAACAGAGTGATTTTTTTTAATAATTTCTTTTACTATTTGAGAAGTATTGTCTTCTGAATTATTATCAATAATTATATGCTCATATTTTATATTTAATTTAGCAAAGATGTTTTCGACTTTTATACATAAGTCTTTTATATTATCTTCCTCATTAAATGTGGGTGTAACTACACTTATAAATGACATATAATTTTTTTTAATATATTTACTGTAAATATAAATATTCTAAAATAAGAAATGTTAAAACAAAAAAAAATTGTATTCATTATATTTCTTATAACAATTTCTTTTATATTGTTAAAAATATTAGATTTCACATTATATAATAAATATGGGTTAGGAAAACCAATTTTATATTCTAGTTCAAAACAATATGGATATTTTATTAAACCAAACCAAAAAGTATCAAGAAAAGGTAAAAATATCTCGATTAATAATTTAGGAATGAGGTCTCAAAATTTATCTATTGATAAATTAAATAAATTTAGAATTTTGTTTTTTGGAGATAGTGTTACTTATGGTGGCTCATTAGTTAATAATGAAGATTTATTTTCAGAGAAAATTTGTGAAAAATTAAATGAAAAAAGTAATAAATTTGAATGTGGAAATTATGGAACAAATGGATATAGTTTATTTTCAATTATAAGAAGAATTAAATATACAAACTTAGAAAATGCAGATTTAATTGTTTTAACAATAATAGGTAATAATTTTCCAAGAACTTTTCATAATGTATTAAGTCAACCTTTTTGGTCAAAAAAAATTGATAACTTTTTTCCAGCTCTTACTGAAGTATTATTCATCTATATAGATAAATATAGGAATAAATTTAAATACAATTTGGGAGTTGAGGACATTAATTCAGCAATTGATTTAAATTATTATGAGGATTTAATTAAGAATCTAGATCAAACGCTAAAAGAAAAAGATATAAAATTTATTATTTTTTATTCCCCATCTGTTGATGAAATAATTAATAAAAAAAATAATTATAATTTTAAAGATTATTTAAATATATTTGAAAATTTCTATGATATTTCAGATCTCAAAAAGGAGAACAAAGAAAGTTTTTATTTTGATAATATCCATTTAAACAAATATGGTCATATGATTTACTCCAAATTTATGACAGAAAAAATTTTATTATTATTAAAAAATTAATTTTTATTAATATAATCTTTTACGAACTTTAAGCTTACTTTAAAAACAGTTTCAGACTTTACCATATCATTCCAAGTCAAAATTTTATCAATTGTTTCTTGAAGTGAAAATTTCAGACGCCAATTAAGATTTTTTTTTGATTTGCTGGCACTTAACTTTAGAATAGATGTTTCCTTTTCAAGTTGTTTACCTTTTTTTAAAGAAATACGAATTTTTTCCTTATTTGATTTTGATTTTTGAAAAAGATTTACTAAATTTCTCACACTTATTGAGTCTTTATAATTGGGAGCAAAATTCCAAGAATCGAACTTTTGTTTTTTATTTTCAAAGAATTTTTTTTTTGCCAGCAACGTATAACCATATACTGGCTCTAAAACATATTGCCATGGTCTAATATGTTTAGGATTCCTAATAATTAAAGTTTTTTTAAAGTTTTTTGCGTTTAGATAATCAGGGACAATTCTATTTTTTGAGTAGTCTCCACCACCGATCACATTACCAGCTCTGGCTGTTGATATACTGGGTTTTTTATCATTAAAATATGAATATTTGTAACTTTCTGAAAGTAATTCTACACAGGACTTGGAGGTACCATACGGGTCCGACGCACCGATTGGGTTTTTCTCAGAATAATATGGATTATTTTTTTTTATTTTATAAACTTTATCAGTTGTTACTATAATGACTGTATTAATAGTTTTAACTTTTTTGATTGCTTCTAATAAATTTAAAGTTCCCATTAAATTTACATCAAATGTATCTTTTGGACTTTTATAAGAGTCTACCACTAAGGGCTGTGCTGCTAAGTGAAAAATAATTTGAGGTTTGATTTTCTTTATATTATTTCTTAAACTTTGATAATTTAGAATATTTGAATAGGTAGATTTAATAAAAATTTTATTAAGTTTTGCTTTCTGAAAAAAATGACCTTTCTCTGGTTTTAAAGAGTAACCGTATAATTTTGCTTCAAAATTATATAGCAAAAGAGATAACCAAGATCCTTTAAAACCTGTATGACCTGTTATTAATACTTTTTTGTTTTTCCAAAACTTATAATCATTGATCATTCTAAGTTTTCCAAGGACAGTTTGGCATTTGCCACAAATTCTCCAAATGTTCTTTGTCTCTGATTGTATCCATTGGATACCAGAATCCATTATGCTTATAACCTAGCAACTGACGTTTTTTTGAAAGATTAGTAAGTGGTTCTTTTTCCCAAACTGTCTCATCGTTATCGATAAAATTAAGAATTTTTTTATTAAGTACAAAAAATCCTCCATTGATCCATCCTCCGTCTCCTTTGGGTTTTTCTACAAAATTAGTAACAGTATTTTTTTTTAAATTAATCGAACCAAATCTACCTGCAGGTTGTACTACTGTAATAGTGGCTAATTTTTTATTTTTCTTATGAAATTTTATGCTCTCAGTGATATTTACATTAGATAAACCATCACCATAGGTCAAACAGAATGTATCTTTTAAATATTTTTTGACTCTTTTAATTCTACCACCTGTTTGAGTTTCGGCTCCAGTATCAATTAAAGTAATTTTCCATTTTTCAAAATTATTCTTGTGATAAGTTAATTTATTTTTTTTAAGATCAATTGTTATATCTGAGGAATAAATTCCAAAATTTGAAAAGTATTCTTTGAGCAATTCTCCTTTATAACCACAACATATTATAAAATCGTTTATTCCGTGGTATGAATAATGTTTCATAATATGCCAAATTATTGGTTTACCACCAATTTCAATTAAAGGTTTTGGTCTAAGTAAGCTCTCCTCGGATATTCTAGTTCCTCTACCACCAGCTAAGATTACAGACTGCATTTAACATGTATACATTTAAAATGATGAAATTGAAAATTTAATTTACCCTATCTCTTATTAGATCCTGACCAATTAATTCCTCAAGTTTTTTTTGTTTTTTTAACTGATTATATAAGCTTGATTGGTTTTGTTTATAATATTTGTATTTCTTTTGATTTGTATGTAACTCTAGGATGCTTTTACACGAATTACTGAAGTCTTTTGAGTTTTTAAATTTAAGAACAGGACCAAGCTTATATCTTTTATTATACCATCCAACTAAGCCAAGATCATTAGTTAAAACAGGTTTTTGATAATTATTAGATATATGGAATACACCACTTGAGCCAAGAGGAGTATTTTTATAGACACACCAAACTACATCAACATTAGAAAATAAATATGCCTCCTCATTAGGATGAATAAATCTATTAAATATTTTAAAATTTATCTCAACATTTTTTTTTTTTAAATTTTTTTTTTTTAAGATATAGTTTGCCTCATCATTTTGTTCTCCGGCCACTATAATATTTATTTTTATAGATTTTTTTATTTCTTGTGTTACATCAATTAATTCTTCTAATGATTTTGAATTTCTAATTGCTCCATAAACTAAAATATTTAAATAATTTTTAATAATTGAATTTTTTATTTTAGATTTTTTTTTTACCAAATTGACTGGTTCATTAAAAAAACAAATCTTTTTATATAAATTATTTTTTTTTGAAAAATTGTAAAACAAGATATCATTACTATAAATTTTTTCTAAATTTTTATTCATAACTAACTTATTTAATAAATATTTATATATTAAGTATTTTAAGCTTATTTTTTTTTTATTTTCGAATTGATGGACTCTAGGATTAACTAGAATTCCAGAAAATTTTATAGAGTCAAATGGATCACTAAAAAAACATGCGGCCTTATCTATGTGATCAAGGTTCGTAAAAACAATTTTGTCAAATTTATTTATTTTATTATATTTTTTAATAGATAATGATAAATTTTTATAGTTTTTAAATTGATTTAATAACAAATTGAGAAAAAACTTATTTTTTGTATAAAGTAAATCTTCACAAAATAGAAATTTTAAATTTTTATTTTCGCTTTTCAATATTTTAAAAATTTCTAATTTCAAAATTTTTTTTGATGTTAATAAATAAATATTGGCTTTACCTTTTAAAGATTTAAGAACTGTATAAACATATAAAGAAATAAAGTGGCCTTTTGTTTCAGGTTCTACTAAAAGTATTTTCATCAGATTTTTTTTACTTTTGAAATTATGAAGTATGATAACGATAGTAATAATCTTATATATTTTATTATGGGAACTAAACATTTTTTTTTATTTAATTCTTTATAATAAAAATTCAAATTTTTCTGCATTTGACCATCCCACTTTCTTTGAACTCCTAATGGTAAATTTAATGGATATAGTTTTGAACTCTCTGAAAATTTTTTCCATAAATAAAAATCACCAGCCATTTTATATTTTTTGTTAAAACCCCCATTTTTTATAAATAAATCTTTACTAAACATTGTACTTTCTTGCTGAATAAATCCCCACCCACAATTATGTGCAAATCCATGTTTGATTATTTTTCTTGGGTAAACGTATGGAAAAAATGATACTGAACAATTAAGTCTCTCATATTTGAAACTTGTTTTACAATTAATCCAATTAATATTTTGATTACTCAGTAGAAATTTTTTAATATTTTCTAAAACATAATCATTTTTTAAATAATCATCTGAATTAAGCCAAAAAAAAAATTTTCCTGTGCTATTTGAAAATCCTTTGTTTAAAGCATCATACATGCCATTATCTTTTTCTGAAATAAATTTAGTTATCCCTGATAAATATTTCTCAATAATTTTTTTTGAGTTATCATCAGACTCATTATCTACAATTATGTATTCATAATCATTTGTTGATTGATTTAGGATACTTGTGATTGTTTTTTCTAAATATTTTTCTCCATTTGAAACAGGTGTAATAATTGAAAAAAAAGGCTGTTCCATCTTTCTTTTAATAATTATAGGTTTGAGTCTAGAAAATAATTATAATATTCTCTCAGTCCTTGCTCAATTTTAATTTTTGCCTTCCAGCCTAAGTTGTCTAATACAGTCGTATCAAGTTTTCTTTTTTTAACACCATCTGGATAACTTTTATTATAAAATACTTTACCTTTAAATCCTGTTATTGATTTGATTATTTTAACTAAATCTTTAATTTTTAAATAATCATTACTACCAACATTTACAAAAGATTTTTTTATTCTTTTGTTTATAATAAATTTTATAGCCGAAGCCAAATCGTTCACATTTAAAAATTCTCTCTTTACATTTCCTGAACCCCATACTTCAACTGATGGTTTTGAATTTATTTTTGAGATATGGAATTTTTTTATCAAGGCAGGTATTACGTGACTTGATCTCAAATTAAAATTATCTCCTTCTCCATATAGATTAGTAGGCTGAAGAGTTATAAAATCTTTTTTATATTTAAAATTAATATATTCGCAGAATTTTAATGATGAAATTTTTGCTAACGCATATCCCTCATTTGTCTTTTCTAATTTTGATGATAATAGATATTCCTCCTTAATTGGCTGTCTAATATTTCTTGGATAAATACATGCTGAACCAAGATTTATAAATTTTTTAACATTGTATTTATGAGATGCTGCTATCAAATTAAATCCAATCATTGTATTAATGTATATATATTCATCAATATAAGTTGAGTTATCTAATATTCCACCAACTCTTCCAGCTGCATTTATTACAATTTCTGGCTTGTGTTTTCTAAACCATTTATCAACATTAATTTGATCAACTAAGTTTAATTCTTTTCTTGAACAATTTATGATTTTATATTTTTTTTTAAGTGTTCTCAAAATTGCACTTCCAACCATCCCCTCTTGACCTGCAATATATAATTTTCTTTTTTTCACTAATACTTTTTAATAGAATTTAATATTTCTTTTCTATCAGATATCATCATTTCTTTTATTAAATTCCCAATATTTTTATTTGGTTTCCAGCCTAATTTCCTTTGAGCTTTTTTGGAATTTCCAATTAGGTTCCTAACATCAAGAGGTCTAAAGTACTGTTCACTAACTCTTACAATAGTAGAATTTTTTCTAACTTTTACTTTTTTCGTATTATCTACTTCTACTACAACAGCCCTTTCCTTTATTCCTTTACCAATCCATTTGATTTTTATGCCTAAAAATTTACAACATCTTTCAACAAAATACTTAACGCTATATTGTTTACCAGTCGCAACAACAAAATCCTCCGCTTTATTTTGTTGAAGAATTTTCCATTGCATTAATGCATAATCTCTTGCATGACCCCAATCTCTAAGCGAATAAAGATTACCTAAATATAAACATTTTTCTAATCCTAATGCTATTCTATTGATCGCTAGTGTAATTTTCCTCGTTACGAAGGTTTCTCCTCTACGTGGTGACTCGTGATTAAATAATATCCCATTACAAGCAAAAATATTAAACGATTCCCTATAATTTTTTGTTATCCAATAAGCATATAATTTTGACACAGCATATGGGCTTAAAGGATAGAAAGGTGTTTTCTCTGATTGAGATTTATGTTGAATTTCTCCAAACAATTCCGAAGAGGATGCTTGATAAAAACGAGTTTTTTTAATTAGTTTTAACCTACGTATTGCCTCTAATATTCTTAAAGCACCTAAAGCATTAACATCAGATGTGTATTCTGGTATTTCAAAGCTTGTAGCAACATGGCTTTGAGCTGCAAGATTATAAATTTCATGTGGTTTAATAGAATTAATCAAATTTAAGACTCTCAAAGAGTCCGACATATCTCCGTAGTGTAAGAAAAATCTGTTCTTATATTTTTTATTTTCATAAATATGGTCTATTCTTTGTGTGTTAAATGATGATGATTTTCTTTTCATTCCATGTACAATATAATTTTTATCTAATAATAATTCAGCTAAATAAGAGCCATCTTGACCAGTAATTCCAGTGATAAATGCTATTTTTTTTTTCATGATTAAGTTAATAGATTTTTTGTATAATAGTACTATAGAATTTTAAAAATAAGAAAATGAAAATATCTATCATAACAGTTTGTCTTAACTCAGAAAATACTATAATTTCAACATTGAATTCAGTATTATCTCAAAGTTATCAAGATATCGAGCATATAATTGTTGATGGAGGCTCAAAAGATAAAACTCTAAAAATAATTGAAAAGTACAATCATAAACAAAAAAAAATAATTTCTGCAACAAATAGTGGGATTTACGACTCAATGAACAAAGGAATTGAAGCCTCTTCTGGTGATATTATAACAATTTTAAATTCTGATGATATTTACCAGAATAAGAGTACTATTTCAGAAATTGTTGACAAAATTAGACAAAATCCTAATTATCCTATTTATCTTGGAGACGTAGTTTACTTTAAAAACTCAAGTTATTTTGAAATCTATAGATATTATAGTTCAAAAAATTTTTATAAATGGCAAATGAAAATAGGGCTCATGCCTCCACATCCCTCTTCATTTATAAGGAAAAGTACATATGATGAGTATGGACTATATCGTTCAGATTTCAAAATCGCTTCTGATTTTGAAATATTTCTAAGATTTATTTTTAAAGAAAAATTGAGTTTTTATAAATTAAACAAAACAGTAGTTAGGATGAGAATGGGTGGTATATCAGGCAGAAATTTAAAAAGTTATATTATATCCTCAAAAGAAATACTTAAATCATTCAAGTTAAATAGTATTCCAACAAATTTATTTTTAGTATTGTTGAGACTACCTCCCAAACTTTTTCAATACATATTTATTTCTAAAAAAAAATTAAACTTAAATTTTAAACTTTTTGAGTTGAAGTTTGGTAAGGAATATCTTGAGGATGCTTTTAAAATTGTAAAAAATGCAAAATCCATACCTTTTAACAAAAATTTTATTCTCTCAGGATTAAATCTTGCTTTTTTAGGATATTATTTTAAAGGAGATATAAAACAACATCAAGATCTATATCACTGGCCAGATGGTTTATTTGCTAAAACAGTTTTTGATAATATTAGTAAAGTACCAGGTAGAGATATAATCAAATACATGGAATTACCCAAAAATATCCAAAAGATTTATATTTATGGAAACCTTACAGATAAAAATAAAAAATACTTAAAACAAAAATTTAATTTACCAATAATCCACATACAATTACCTTACGGAAATATTGATAAAATAAAAAAATATATAACAGAAGGACTTAGTGAAAATTCATTAGTTTTTTTAACAATACCCACTCCTAAACAAGAACAGGTTGCTTTTGAAATAGCAAAAAAAAATAAATATTTTAAAATTATATGTATAGGTGCTTCAATATCTATCGCATCTGGGGAAGAAAAAAGTGTTCCAAAAGTAATTGAAAATTTCGAATTTTTATGGAGACTGAGAACTGATCCTTTAAGAAGAATTTCAAGAATGTTTGAATCTATGGTTTTCTTTCTAAATGGAAAATATTTAAAGAAAAAATTAAAAAAGATTAATATTTACTCCATTGAATAAACAAAATTTATATATCTGGGCATGTGACTTGTCTAAATATACCGGTGAGGGCAACTTGGGAAATTTATTCCTAAAAAAAAAATTTGAACATTTGTATAATGTAAAAATCATTAAACCGAAAAGTAAAATTTTTCTAAAAAATTCATTTTTTAAAAATAAGTACATAACTCCTGTTTTAGGTATATTTTATTGTTGGAAGCTTTACTTATTAAATAAAAAAATTTGTTATTTGAATTATCTTCCACTATGGAATACTCTGATTTTTGCACTACTTCCGCCATCTTCATTAATAGGGCCAATAACAGGTGGATCAAATTATAAAAAAGAGTTTAGTGTCAATTATTTTTTAAGGAAATTCTTTTTACCATTATTATTTAAGTTAAGCATATTTTTTATAAATATTAGAAAATTTAAAACAATTTTTGCAACGAATCTACTGATCGGTTACTTAAATAGCAAATTGAAAACTAACTCTGATTTCAATTTTTTTTTAGAAGGTATAAAAATAAAAAAAATAAAAAAAATAAAAAAGTCAATCGATTTTATAATTTATTATAGAAAGCATAGTAATAAGCAACAACTCTATCCAATTAATTTTATAAAAAAACTTATTGAATACAAATTTAAATTAATTGTCGTTGGTGATAGATTAAATGAAAATGGAGTAAGAAACTTAGGATATCTAAATAAAAAAAAACTTGAAATTATATTGTCTAAAACAAAATTTTTTATTTCCTCAGGAGAAAATATTTATAATTTTTTTGCAATAGATTGTATAAATAACAATGTAAAAATTTTATCTAGTTACAAGCCAATTAAAATAGGAAAAAAATTTGATAAAAATATTATTTATTATAACACTCAAAAAGATTTAAAAAGAAAACAGATAAGAAAATTGCTTAAGAAGTTTTAAAATTTTATAAGTGATTATGTGATGTAGGGGTTGTTTATTCGACTCTCAAGGTATAATAACATAACAAAAAAAAATTTAACTCATGATTATTTACTTTTGGTTTAAACACAATTATATTTTTTTTATATGGCAAAAATCATTTAATGTTAAAAAAAATTTATTATAAAAGTAACGAAATCCTGTTCTATTTATTTCCAATTTCAATTGTATTCAGTAATTTTTTGGCTAATTTAACTGTATTTTATCTTGCCATCTATGGATTGATAAAATTAATTAAAAGTGAAAATTCATTATTTAAAAACCAAATTATTTATATATTATTATTGTTTTGGTTTTATATTTCTATTAGATCTTTTTTTTCAAGTGAAATTCTTTACTCCTTAAAAAGTTCTGTACTATTAATTAGATATTTTTTATTTTTTGTAGCTGTTACATTTATTTTAAAAAATAAAAGAGAAATAATTAAAAAGTTTACTATCATCCTATCAATTTTTATTATTATGCTATTTATTGATAGTTTTTATGAATTTTTAAGTGGTAGAAGTGTATTAGGTCAAAGTGATCTTGTAAATTTTAGAATATCTAGTTTTTTTGAAGGAAGATATGTACTTGGATCATATACCTCTAAAATAATATTCTTATTAATAATATTATTAAATTATTTTTATTCTGCACAAAAATTTAGGATTATATTTGCTATCATATCAATAATTTCATTAATTATAATTCTTCTTTCTGGTGACAGAGCTGCTTTTGGTTTATTTTTGATATCTTTATTAAGTATAATTTTTTTAATAAATAACGATTTTTTAGATTTAAAAAAAAAGATAATTTTTTTTTTCTCGCTTTCTGTAATTTTAATATCAGCATTTTCATTTTCAAATGATTTCAAAGGTAGATTCTACCATCAAACATTAAGCGATTTAAAAACTGCTGATAAAATTTATTATTTTTCAAAAGGACATCAAAGCCATTGGCAAACATCATTAAAAATGTTTAAAGAAAATAAATTATTTGGAAAAGGGCCAAACATGTTTAGAAAGTTATGTGATAATCCTAAATATAATTCAGGTCCAAAAAGTTGTAGCACTCATCCACATAACTATTATATTCAACTTTTAGGTGAAACTGGAATAATAGGTTTCTCATTAATTTTATACATTTATTTATTAATTATTTATAAATTAATTAAACAATTTTTTTATGTTTATATAAAAAAAACAAAGTTTTTAGATTTTAGTCATTTGGTTATATTTTCATTAACCTTTGGAAATTTTTGGCCTTTAATAACAACAGGTAATATATTTGGAAGCTTTAATTTAAATTTGATAATATTTCCATTATGTTTTTATCATGTTCTGAAACCTAAAAATGAGGATAACTAATAAAAATAAATTTAAAAAAATTATACAAAGTAGTTAATAAAAATTCCTATAGTTTATTAAACTAATTATTATAAAGTTATAAAATGAATAAATTAAACATATTAATATTAATATTTTTTATTTTCCTAATACATTTTTTTGATGGATTTAAAAATATCTACGAAATTTCAGAAAGGAGTTATGAAAGTAGAATGCAAAAAACTCATGGCTATTGTGGTAGGGAAGCTTATGGCTTTTATAAAAATATGGTTGAAAAATATGAAATAAACAAATACGAACTAATCCAAGAAAACTATGAGAGTTATCCATTATTTAGAGGTTTTTTTTACGAAAAAAATTTAAATCCGAATAAAAAATTTGTTTTAATTTTAAACTATCCAAATACAGATTTACCTAATTTGATTAAAGTAGAGGGAAAAAATATAAATTTAAGTGAACTCAATTTACTTGAACAAAAAAATAATTGTTATCTTTATATATTTAATTCATGATTGAAATTGTTGCTATTGTTTCTCAATTGTTATTTTTTTTGTTAATTTTCTCATTTCCTTTTAATCCAACGACCTTGAACAAAATAATATCACCAAAAAAATATTTTTTTGGTGTATTTGATTCACTTTTAATAAATGGAGTTTTTATATTAAACATTTTATTAATTAGCTCATATTTAAATTTTGATTTAAGATACACATTTTATATTTTATTATTTTTGTCAATTTTTTTGAATATTTTTAACTTAAATATGTGGTTAGAATACTTAATTAAAGAAAAATTTAACATAATATTTTTTTTAGTTGTATGTATCTGTATTTTTTTTAGTTTTTCAAATTCGTTAAAATTTGAGTGGGATGGGATTGCTCATTGGTTTTTTAAAACAAAATTATTTTATGACGGGCACTCTATTGAGAATATTAAAAATTTACCTGCTCCAATGTATCCACATTTGGGTACATATTTATGGGCATTTTTTTGGAAAAATTCAATAGTTGAATACGAGTATCTCGGAAGATTAATTTATATTTTTATTTATATTTTATCAATATTTTCTATAGGTTGTTCGATTTTAAAAGATAAAAACTTTAACAAATTACTTTTATTTCCAATTATTTTATTTCTAATTATAATTACATATGATGAATACTTATTTGGTGGATATCAAGAATATTTACTTTTCAGCTTTATAGCTTTAATTTCTAAATTAATTTTAAATATTATTGATAATAACAAAAGTAACTTCAATCAGTTGCTTATTCTAGTTTTCACAGGAAATTTACTTCTTTATTTCAAAGATGAGGGAATGATTTACTTGATAATTATATTTTGTATTTTTCAATTTTTTTTAAAAACAAATTTACATAAAATATTTCTTATATTTTCTCTTATATTATCAATTTCAATACAATTTTTCTTAGAAAAAAATATTATTGGAATTTATGGTTTTCAGGAACAAATAAAA
>MDTB01022890.1_pt1 | contig 21210 bp, 24 predicted proteins | sample 811161 | NCBI WGS metagenome assembly MDTB01 (sample SAMN05326650, study PRJNA326480) | marine metagenome | isolation source: seawater | place: Mediterranean Sea | collected 2009
GTACCATGGGTGCTTGAGGTCTTTAAACGCATGTTCTTGAAGGTATAATTATCATTCTCAGTAATAAGCTGGTCCACAATCTGTTCATCGCTCAAATGTCCACCTTTAATTAATACAGCATTTGGTCCTAATTTCATTAACTCATTTCCGGCGGATCTCGCTGACATCGCGTCTGTAACTATTCTCCCAGTCAAAACTTCGGCTTCTGGGATATTTGGCGTAACCAAGGACGATATTGGAATAATGCGTTGTTTTATTGCACTTACTGCTTCATTTGCAAGAAGCTGTGCTCCACCTTTTGCTACCATTACTGTATCTGCGACTATTGGAATGCCTTTACAGTAATCGTCGATTGCAGTTGCTACAGTATCAATGATGTCTGTGCTACTGAGCATTCCAATTTTAATGCAATCAGCGCCTATATCAGACATCACGACCTTAATTTGCTCTTTAATGAAAGAAACGGGTATTTCATGAATTTGTGTTACTGATTTTGTATTCTGGGCAGTTAGCGCTGTTATCGCAGTGCATGCAAATCCCCCCAGAGAGGTAATAGTTTTTATATCACCCTGTATGCCTGCTCCCCCACCTGAGTCTGAACCTGCTATTATTAATACACGTCCTTTCATTACGATTAACCTTTCCCATGCTCAATCGCGTTGACTATCTTATTACTTAAAGACTCGATTAAAGTAGTGTCATCTCCTTCAACCATGACCCTAACTATTGCTTCAGTGCCTGATTCCCTGACAAGCAATCTTCCCCGATTTAGAAGTAATGTTTCAGCCTCACAAATTGCTTCTTGCACATTTTTTGTGTTGATTAATTGTCCCCTCGTGATTGGCACATTCTTAAGTATTTGAGGAACTAAATCAAATGGCCTGCAAATAGTACTCGCTTTGCCCTCACGAGATACTAAAATTGCCAATATTTGGAGGGAAGCAATTAAGCCATCGCCTGTTGAGGAGTAATTCCCCAAAACGATGTGGCCTGATTGTTCTCCCCCAACATTGTAATTCTCAGATCGCATTTTTTCAACCACATAACGATCACCAACTTTTGTCCTAATCAATGAAAGCCCTTGTCTTGAAAAATATTTTTCTAAGCCAAAATTAGACATCACTGTTGCCACCGCTCCATTGCCTTTTAAGTGACCTGTTTCTCTGCAGTGATCCGTGATTAATGCTAATATTTGATCACCGCTAACCATTTCTCCATTCTCATCACAAACAAGTACTCTGTCAGCATCCCCGTCAAAAGCTAGGCCGATATCAGCATTGTGATTTACTACTTGTTCTTTTACACCAGTTGGGTAAAGCGAACCGCAATTCTGGTTAATATTCATCCCATCAGGCTCAACATTTATAGGAATTATTTCGGCGCCTAGCTCTGATAGAACCTCAGGAGCAACTTTATATGCAGCACCATTTGCACAGTCTAAAACAATTCTCAGGCCATCAAGTCTTAATCCTTTTGGAAAGGTACTCTTTACGTATTCTACATATCTTCCTGCTGCATCGTCTAAACGTTTGGCTCTACCCATCTCTTCAGGCGAAGCTCGGACGCAGTCTATCTTGTTTTGCATATGTTCTTCAATTTTATCCTCGTCAATATCGGATAATTTATAGCCATCAGGTCCAAAAAATTTGATGCCATTATCATAATATAGATTGTGAGATGCGGACAACATTACCCCTAAATCCGCCCTCAAAGAACGAGTTAGCATGGCTATTGCAGGTGTAGGAATTGGCCCAACTAATGTTACATCCATACCCATTGAGACAAAACCTGAAGTAAGGGCTGACTCTAGCATGTATCCAGAAAGTCTTGTGTCCTTGCCAATTACTACACGATGACGATGGTCTCCATTTTTGAAATGAGTTGCGGCAGCCATACCGATACGTAACAAAGATTCTGGGGCCATATTATCTGTGTTAGCAGTGCCACGGATGCCGTCAGTTCCAAATAAGTTGTTTATCATTTATATTTTTGCCTACTATTTTTCATTTCCAATCCTAAAAAAGATTTTATTAATTAACTAGTAATAAAAAAAAGTAATTATCAATTTTGAATTGCATTAACAACTCTAAGTGCTTGCTTTGTCTCAAAAACATCATGAACTCTAAAAATGTGCGCCCCCTTCAGCCGAGCAAGTACAGCGCTGGCTAGTGAGCCTGCCAAGCGTCGTTTTGTATCAATCTCCCTAGCTAATTCACCTAAAAAACTCTTTCGGGACAAACCTATTACGACGGGATAACCAAGATCAACCAACAATTCGAGATCATTCAGTATTTGAACATTGTGTTCAGTAGACTTACCAAAACCAAATCCCGGATCAATCGCTATTTTTGTTTTGTCTATGCCCTCATTTTGACACACTCGAATCCTCTCTGAGAGATATTCCTTAACTTCTCTTGGGGCATTTTTTTGATAACATGGATTATCCTGCATAGTTTCAGGCTTTCCCTTCATATGCATTAAAATTACGGAAACTGAATGTTCTGCGATTAATTTTACAGCTTTTGGGTTATCGTTTAAGGCAGTAACGTCGTTAATGATCTTTGCACCTGAGTCAATTGCGCGTTCCATAAGTTTAGCATTTGTAGTATCAACAGATATTTTAGCTCCGCAGTCGACGAGACCACGCACAACTGGGATAACCCTACTTATTTCATCCTCGCTACTAACAGGGAGTGCACCAGGACGAGTAGACTCCCCACCAACATCAATGATATCAGCTCCTTCATCTGCCATTTGAAGCCCGCGTGCAATTGCGGTATTTGAGCAAAAATTCTCTCCACCATCAGAAAAACTATCTGGTGTAACATTTATAATACCCATAATTATCGGTTTATTTAGTGAAATTCCTGCAAAGGAAGTCATACTTTTTATCTAGGTTTCAGGTTGAGGTTCAATTCCTGCAATTTTTGACCCAGGGTCACTTTTTTTTACACTCCCGCTAGACGGAACTGAGGATCTCGCACCACTCTCAGGTGGCAAGTCTTCTGGGTTAGTTCTCTCAATTGTACCACCGTTTAGCAAGCTAATAACTTCATCACCAGATAGAGTCTCATATTCTAGCAAGGCTGCTGCGATTGCTTCTAATCCGTCACGGTTATCTTTTAAAATATTGTAGGCAGTAACCTCTGCCTCATCTATCAGCTTTCTGACTTCTTCGTCAATCAATGCAGCGGTTGCATCGGACACATTTTTTTGTTTTGCTACAGAATGGCCTAAGAACACCTCTTCTTCATTATCAGCATACCTTAAACGCCCTAACTTATCTGAAAAACCATACTCCGTAACCATCCTGCGAGCCCAACCTGTTGCTTGCTGTATGTCATTTCCTGCACCCGTTGTTATGTTTTCTTTCCCAAAGACTAGATCTTCAGCCGCCCTGCCTCCAAAAGTCATTGCAAGTCTTGATTTAATTTGAACTTCAGATAGGCTAAGTTGATCTCGCTCAGGAAGGTTCATCGTTACTCCCAGTGCCCTGCCACGTGGTATGATTGTTACCTTGTGCAAAGGATCACATTTTGGCATCTTGAGACCAACAAGAGCATGTCCTGCCTCATGATATGCGGTCAACTTCTTTTCATCTTCAGTCATTACCATTGAACGGCGTTCTGCACCCATCATTACCTTGTCTTTGGCTTCTTCAAAATCAACCATAGTGACTACGCGTTTTCCAGACCTTGCCGCCATTAACGCAGCTTCATTAATCAAATTAGCTAAATCTGCCCCTGAAAATCCTGGGGTACCTCTCGCGATTACTCTGGCTTCAACGTCAGGGGCTAGAGGTACTTTGGTCATATGAACCTTCAAAATTTTTTCACGGCCTAATATATCAGGGTTTGGTACTGTGATTTGTCGATCAAACCTACCGGGACGCAAAAGTGCCGGGTCAAGAACATCAGGTCTATTTGTTGCTGCAATTAAGATAACTCCTTCATTAGCTTCAAAACCATCCATTTCAACCAGGAGTTGGTTAAGCGTTTGCTCTCGTTCGTCATTGCCACCTCCTAATCCTGCTCCTCTATGCCTTCCAACCGCATCAATCTCATCAATAAAGATAATGCATGGCGCATTTTTTTTACCTTGCTCGAACATGTCCCTGACACGAGATGCTCCAACACCGACGAACATTTCAACAAAATCAGAACCGGAAATGGTAAAGAAAGGAACATTTGCCTCTCCGGCAATGGCTCTCGCCAATAATGTTTTTCCTGTTCCGGGTGGACCTACCAACAGGCATCCTTTAGGTATTTTACCTCCTAATCGTTGAAATTTAGGCGGGTCCTTTAAGAATTCTACAATTTCCTCTAATTCTTGTTTTGCTTCATCAATTCCAGCTACATCATCAAAAGTTTTCCGTTCTGATTTTTCTGTAAGAAGACGCGCTTTAGACTTTCCAAAGCCCATTGCTTTTCCACCGCCTCCCTGCATTTGTCTCATAAAAAATATCCAAACACCAATTAGCAGGAGCATTGGGAACCATGAAATTAAAATGCTAAATAGGGTTGGCGATCCATCATCTTCCGGTTGTGCGGTGATGCGGACACCCTTAGAAGTCAACGTTTTGATAAGATTCGGGTCGTCAGGCGCGAAAGTTTGAAAATTTCTTCCGTCTCTGAAATGCCCAATGATCGACTGGCCTTTTATTGTAACATCTCTTACTTCACCTGATTGAACCGTTGTCAGGAAGTCAGAAAAAGCCATTACAGAGAGCGAATTTTTCTGATTAGTACCTTGAAAGAGATTAACCAAAGCAAAAACTAACAAAGCAATTATTATCCAAAGAACAACATTTTTACTAAAATTCAAGTTTATTTCCTTTTCCGACAATCAATCATTAATCACTTAATATTATCTAGTGCTTTTTTATCTTTTTTCAAGTAAAAGCCTGAACCCGATAAAGAAATTTTCGGCTTAAAACTTACCATATCAAAATTTACTTGTCCTGAGACTGAGGCGCCATCATAAACTTGGTTTAAAACATCCAATCTCGGAATCTGATAAATGTTATCACTTTCATGAAGCACAGGCAATGCCATCAAGCCTTCATTTGGAATTATTAATACTTTTTTCTGACTTTTAAATTTGTTCTGTATCTGAATTAGCCCCTCATGTCCCGCAGCTCGCAATATACCAGTACCATCGTTACCCCCAAATTTGATTTCAAACCTTCTGTCCCAAAAAAGTGTCTGTCCGGCGCAGATTTCAACTGGTTGAGGAAGGTTTCGAATTTCTCGTACAACCAAAAAAGAATCGCTGACCTCTGAAATAAGGCACCTCCCGATGCACATGCGCGTTTTTCTGTCTTCTTTCATAGAAAAAATCACTTTCTCCAATTTTGGCTTTGCTGGTGCGTACTCTAAACCTCCAATCGAAACAACAATTTGTCGCAAAAGACCTAAGGCCAAATCCTCAGAAAGTATTTTGAACTGGGCTTTTCCTAGATACCCAAATCCAAGAGGGCTCATAAAAAAAAGGTTGCTTACCAGCTTTGCAATCTCGACCTCAAAACGACTTCTGTGATAAGCATGGTATTCTCCCATTTTAATAAATTTTTTTGCTGAGATATTATTTTTGAAAATTTCTTGTCTGATTTTGACCCGCTCGTATTTGCTGTTCCTATTTGTTGGGTCCTCAATCCAGCTTTGATTGTTGGTTTCAAGAAAGTTTTGAAGTTCTCTCTTGTTAAAATTTAACAATGGTCTCAAGAATCTGCAGTGCGACGCCTCTTTGATGCTACTCATGCCAGCTAACCCAAAGGCGTAACTGCTCTTGTTATGTCTCATGATTATAGTTTCTGCTTGATCGTCCTGTGTATGACCTAATAGAACGTGTAATACAGAGTTTTGCTCACACCATTCTTCCAACAACTTGTATCTGGCCCTTCTCGCTTCATTTTGCGAGATTTTTTTTTTTTCTCCATGTTAGAATATGGTGAGCAACATTTATTTTTTTTAACCAACGCCCTACTTGAACTAATTCACTGTAAGATTCTTTTCTCAATCGGTGGTCTACACTTAACGCTATAACTTTTCCACTATGCGCGAGCGCCCATTTCTGTGCCAACAGTAACAGAGCCATACTGTCACTGCCGCCAGATACTGCTATCGCAATTTCTGGACGATCTTCAAAATAATCAAAATCGTACATAGCATGTCTAAACTTGGTATAAAATGTCGTTTTTGTTTTTGATGCCATTAGTCAATTACAATTATTTGTTTTGCTCTCTCTTAGTAGAGTTTTGGTAATTCGCTCTGGTGCTCTTTTGAAGTCCATAGTAAGTTTCGAAAATGCTGCGCATGCATCTTGTTTCTTGCCTAAACGAGACAAAGACATGCCTAATTTAAGAAGTGAGTCGGCAGCTTTAGCACCTTTGGGCTTTGCCTGATAACCCTCAAAGAAAATTTGAGCTGATTCTTCAAAAATTTTGCGAACATAAAAAGTTTCACCCAACCAATAACGTGCATTTTCGACTAAGATGTCGTTTGGGTTATTTGCGATGAATTCTTTTAATTTCATTTCTGCTGCAATGTAATCAGCCCTTTGAAGCAAATTAAATGCTTGCTGATATTGCAATTCGGGTGACAATGACACTTGATTTTTGACATTAGAATTTGAAGTTTTCAATTGATTTTCCAGTTTTGATGACCCCGGTTTAAGTAAAGAAAGGTCTCTCTTCTTCATCTTTATAGACTCAATTTGTGACACAGATACAGTGCCAAGTGTGCCATTGTTTTTCTGTATAGAAGACGCCCCAGTTTTAGAGTTTGATGAGTTTGTTACGAAATCCAGCTTTGAACGTTGCTCTTCTAGTCGTGTGCGCGCCTCCAATGATGTCAATCGAAAGTCAAGATCTATAACCAATTTATCGAGACGTTTGGCTATTTTCATGATTTGGTGATTTAGGTCCTCCATTCCGCCTGTTGTGACTTGAATGTCCTCCTCTAATCGATCAATCCTGACGCCTAATCGAGCAACTGCTGAATTTGGCGGCGGCTTATTTAGATCAACTAAAGTTGATGTTGGAGAATTAGCGAGCGTTTTACTAAATTGTGACAATCTTATATTTAGCGCGCGAATATCCCTCTCAAGTCTTTCGATGCGGTCATTTTGAACGGAAATGACAGAGCTTTGAGCTATGCAAGACAGAGGGTGCAGAAAAAAGCACGTTATAACGCAGCAATGTAAAACAAGATTTTGGAAATTGATTAAATAGTATTTCATATACGTATTCGTCGATAGTTATTGGAAATTTAACATAACCAGTCACTCTAATCTAAATACCGAAAATTTAATCAGCATAGAAGACAAAAATATGGCGCCAGTCTACCTACTGCGAGATAGAAAGGCGCCAAATAAACTTATGTATTCCTTGCTTATTAACTGCCTGCGCCCATGACCGACGTCTCGCTTCTTCGGTTTTGCGCCCATGCCGCCTCATTTGATCCCAATGCTCTTGGACGTTCTTTTCCATAAGAAATCGTTTTCAATCTATTTTCTGATATTCCCAACATAATCAAGTAATCTTTCACCGCATTAGCTCGACGGTCTCCCAAAGCGAGGTTGTAATCCCTTGTTCCTCGCTCGTCACAATGTCCCTCAATTGTTACACTGACCGAAGGATTCGCATTCAGCCATGCCGCTTGTCCGTCAAGTACTCCACGAGCTTTTTCATCAAGCTTGTGCTTGTTAAGCGAAAAAAACGTTCGAGCTCCAACTGTTGCTTCTAAATCTTCTTGACTGCCAGGCTCATTTTGAGGCATCGCCGTGCCTATCGGAGTAGTATACGTTTCAGCAGGCTTAGCACTGCTGACACTGTTACCATCACTTATAGCCGAACCACCTTCTTCAGACGCTGATGCACATGCACCAAGCGCAACTACTGCTATGAGCAAAACTATATCTTTTAACCGCATTTAAATCTCCCCTTTTCGGGATGTATCTGTAAAACCGCCGCTATTTTTTTAAACAGAGCGAGCCCTCGAATATTTATATCTAATTTACTAAAGATTTTCGTCCTTCTTTCCAAGTGTTTTTTGCAAAAAACTAAAGATTTATCCATATTATAGACATATAATGGCTATAATTCATAAAAAAAATGTAATTTTATTCCAAATCTCATGGAATAAGCGGCGACCATGCCGGATCAGAAGCATCTAATGGGGTCAGAATTTCTCTAACATTTGTTCCGGTTAAATCAACACTAAATAATTTTGATCTCCCGCCTTTTCCGTCCGACGTTGACTTGTTCTGGCTAAAATATATCAACACCCTGCCATTAGGTGACCAGGTTGGTGACTCTACCAAGAATCCGTCAGCTAAGATTCGCTCTCCCGTTCCATCTGTTCTCATTACCCCGATCATAAATTTTCCTCTATACGATTTGGTGAAAGCTATCAAATCGCCTCTAGGTGACCAAACTGGAGTTGCATAATTCCCTTTTCCATGACTGATTCTGCGGATCCCCTTTCCGTTATAATTCATAATATACAATTGCTTTGAGCCTCCACGATCAGAATTAAATACGATTTGTTTTCCATCAGGGGAATAGTCCGGTGAGGTATCAATACTGGAGTGATGAGTTAACTTCTTTAACTTTCTTGATTGTAATTCAAGCGAATAAACATCAGAGTTCCCGCCTTTTGCCATGCTCATAATAACGTTCTTACCATCGGGAGAGAATCTGGGCGCATACGTCATTCCTGGAAAGTCACCAAGAACACGTTGGCGCCCACTATCTATATTCCAGAGGTAAACACGCGGTAAATTTCCGTAATATGAAAGATATGCAATTTCTTGCTGATTAGGGGAGAATCGGGGAGTCAGAACTAGATTCTTTCCATCGGTAAGGAATTTATGGTTCGCTCCGTCCTGGTCCATTATTGCTAATTTTTTTATTCTCTTCGTCGCTAATCCTCTCTCCGCAATATAAACGATTCTTGTATCAAAATATCCGCTTTCACCGGTTATTCTTTTATAAACTGCATCTGCTATAATATGTGCTACGCGGCGCCATGCAGTTGATTGAGTAGAATATGCAAGTCCGACCATTTGTTTTTCAGCAAAAACGTCCCAGAGGCGAAATTCAACTCTTAAACGCCCGTCAGGTAAAATTTTTGACCTCCCATGAACAAGAGCTTGAGCATTGATAATTCGCCAGTCACCAAATCTGGGTATAGATTGTTCAGAGTCTAATTTCTGAATAAAGCTTTTCTTGTTAAGTGGTTTAAATAGTCCGGACCTCTCCAAATTTGCCGCGATTACACTGGCTATATCTTCACCGATTCGTTTTTCTTGTCCTGTTGATCCAGTAAGGTCTGAAATCGCAATTGGCATCGGTTTTACAGTACCCTGAGTGATATCAATCTGTAATTCGGCAACGACGGGCTTAATTAAGCCGGCCAAGATGATATAGACAAAGAGAAATAGTTTTGTTGAGCCTCTTTTGAATAGTTTCTGGATACTCATTAGTTTCATTCTCACCTCTAATACATATCTTTAGGGTTGAAATTTAATACCATTCTCTGCCATTGACTATATTTTTCTCTAGGAAGTTTTAAAGGATTACATTTTGGGTTTAAAACAGCCCTTCGTGCAGCATCAGCGGCAGCACGAAATACGGGATCTCGTGTTAGGCGGTTTATATTGATAATATCAGCACTTCTGACGGTTCCATCTGGATTCATTATTATTGTAATCCCTATTATCATATCTTTAGCGTTCGCCTGACCCGGCGGAGGATTCCAGCATGCTCGAATTTGTTGTCTAACTAGATCTAGATCACTGATTGAGATTGGTAACACTGGATTGTGTTTCTTTGATGACTTTGATAAAATGTTAGACATTTTTTTTACAAAATTATCCTCCATTTTTTTCTTTTCAATAGTTTTTTTTGGTTTTGTTTCTTTTTTCATTTTTTCCAAAGTTTTCATAATCTTTGTTAGATCCGGAACGGGTCTTGGTTTCCTCGTTAGTTTTACAGTGGAAAAATCTATTTTGTTTTTGATCTCACGTTTGGGTTCTGGCTTAGGTTGCGGCTTGGGTTTCGGCTCAGGTTCAGGCTCAGGCTCAGGCTCAGGTTCAGGGTCAGGCTCAGGCTCAGGCTCAGGCTCAGGCTCAGGCTCAGGCTCAGGCTCAGGCTCAGGCTCAGGCTTTGTAGTAACGTTATTCAATATATTGCTATTCTCTGAAACATTGAGTAATTCTACCCACATTGGCTCATCTCTTAACGTGACCGGGTCACGTAAAATTGGTATTCCAAAATATCCAAATACTAGGATAAATACATGTAGCGTCAACGAAGCTATTAAACCTACATACATTGGTTTTATTGATCACCTTTTACTATGGTGGAGGGTTTATCTAGTCTGCGGGTTAACAGAGCTATTTTTCTGTAACCTGCAGATTTTATAAGGCCCATTACAGACAGAACACGACCATAATTAATGGATTGATCCCCACGAATAAAAATCCGAATATCACGATTCTCCTGTGTTATAGCATCTAACCTTGCAACTAATGAACGTAATTTCACCTCGGTATCTTGGATAAAGATGACCCCTCCAGCATCGATACTTATTGACAATGGTTCATCAGAGCCGCCGATTACGGATGACTTAGTTTTTGGCAATTCAACCTCAACACCAACAGTGAGTAGAGGAGCTGTAACCATAAAAATAACCAATAACACAAGCATCACATCGACAAATGGAGTTACATTTATCTCGCTTATGGGACGTGAATTTCGTCGAATACTTTTGAACTGATTATCATTAATATTATTTGCCATATTAATTTTCACTATCCATTTCACGGCTTAAAATCGCCGAAAATTCTCCTGCAAAACTGTCCAAACGTCCCGCATATCTGTCTAAATCACGTGAAATTTTGTTGTAGGCTATGACTGCAGGTATCGCCGCTAATAAGCCAAGAGCAGTGGCGAACAACGCTTCTGCAATGCCAGGTGCAACAACTGCTAGGCTTGTGTTTTTTGAGATGGCGATAGATTGAAAACTATTCATAATTCCCCATACTGTTCCAAAAAGACCAATAAAAGGTGCTGTTGACCCAGTTGTGGCAAGAAAAGTCATGTAGCGTTCGGCTCGATCCATTTCTCTGGATACCGTAATTTGCATTACTTTTTCTATTCGTTCTGCCATACTGATGTGCTTGCGTCCGCCTGCAGATGGTGACCTAGACCGCTTCCATTCACGCATAGCTGCGACAAAGACTGCCGACATTGGGTCTTGGGGGTTTGTTGAAATTCTCTCATATAGATCGTCGATAGCTGCCCCTGACCAAAAAACTTTTTCAAAATCTGAGGATCTTTTATTTAAACGTTTAAGTTGTATGAGCTTCTGAAAAATAATAGACCAGCACCATATTGAGCCAATCAGTAAAAGCAAAACGACACTTTTGACTACCAAGTCCGCCCTCAGGAACAAGGAAAAAATACTGAAATCATTTTCTCCTAATGAACTTGCTAATGAGACTGCTTCCACTACTTCATTATCCATTTGTAATCCTTTTATCATCTATTTTATTACATTGGTTTAAAGGAACCTTGCTTAGACTTTTTATCAATTTTTCGGGTAGTCGTTGCGGTTTCCCTGAAGGAACATGCATGCAACCAATTTTAAGTTCCAGTCTTACTAATTCCCGATTTCTTCGAGTAATTATTTGAACTGCTTCAATTGATGCTCCTCTAATTTTTTCGAATTTCGTCTTTACAGATAGATGGTCGTCAAGTCTTGCTGGCAAGAAATAGGTGATAGTAACGTTCTTTACTACCAAGGCTATTGCGTCCTGAATTAATAATTCAGAACTAAGAAAACCGGCATCACGTAGCAATTCAGCTCGCGCTCTTTCCGCATATTTCAGATAATTCGCGTAATATACGATCCCAAAAGCATCTGTGTCTTCAAAGTAGACGCGTATTTTGGTATGATGTTCCGATTGTGTAATTGGTGCAGGACTATGTTGAGGCATTACCATTATTGTGCTCCAACTGCGTGTCTATAAGACCCATTTGTTCGTTCTTAGGTTTTTTGTCAAGGCCTAATTGTTGATAACCAAGGTCACCTAAAACCCTTCCGCGGGGAGTTCTTAAAAGAAATCCCTGCTGAATTAAAAAGGGTTCAATAACCTCCTCAATAGTATCGCGCTGTTCTGACAGAGCAGCAGCTAATGTTTCGATGCCAACAGGTCCTCCGCTATAGTGATTTGCTATACAAAGTAGATACCTTCTATCCATTGAATCTAAACCTTTATTGTCAACCTCAAGACGGGTCAAAGATCGACCGGCTATTTTTGCATCGACAGACTGATCATCGTTTGAGGCTGCAAAGTCTCTTACTCTCCTTAAAAGGCGCCCAGCTACCCTTGGCGTGCCTCTTGCTCTTTGTGCAATTTCCATGGCACCGTCTGCAGTGAGTTCAAATTTCAATAATTTTGAATTTCTTATTACAATTTGAACAAGTTCATCTGAACTGTAGAATATCATGCGCATCGGTATTCCAAAACGTTCTCGTAAAGGTGTTGTTAATAAACCAGAACGTGTAGTAGCGCCAATAAGAGTAAATTTTGGCAGATCTATCCTTACTGATCGAGCGGCGGGGCCCTCACCAATAATTATGTCTAGTTGGTTGTCTTCCATAGCCGGATACAGTATTTCTTCTACGATCGGATTTAGCCGATGTATTTCATCAATAAACAAAACGTCTCTATCCTCAAGGTTGGTTAATATGGCAGCTAGGTCTCCAGCCTTTGCAATAACTGGCCCTGAGGTTGCTCTAAATCCGACACCTAACTCATTTGCAACGATTTGAGCCAACGTGGTCTTCCCTAAGCCGGGAGGGCCGTGGAAAAGGACATGGTCCATGGCTTCGGCTCTTTTTTTAGCTGCCGCTATAAAAATACTTAAATTTTCGCGTACTTGTTTTTGTCCGATAAACTCACTGAGGAGGCGCGGACGAAGACTTTTTTCGGAGGAGTTACTCTCATAATCAACGTCTAAGGGTTTACTGCTCACGATACGTTCGGACTTGTTCATTTTTGAAGTGCCTATTTGTTGCTCTTAATTAAAAAGACTTTAAGTTAGATAATTTACGAAGTGATTTTCTTATCAAATCCTCAACTGATAGCTCTTTTTTCTCTGTCTCCATGACTTGTGATAATGCCACCATAGCCTCTGTGCGATTATAACCTAAATTAACTAATCCAGATACTGCCTCTTGTGACATTAAAAATTGAATATTCTTGTCGTTTTTGTTGTCAGTAAAAGTTGAAGTTTGTTGAGGTAAAGACATTGTTGCGCCAATTTTTTCCCGGAGTTCGACAATGATTCGAGATGCAAGCTTTGGTCCGACACCCGGACTTTCAGTCAATGTTTTTTTGTCTTGAGCTGATATGACTTGAGTAAGATTTTCAGGAGCGAGATAACCTAAAATCGCTAAGGCAACTTTTGAACCAACACCCTGAACGGATGATAACATTTTAAAACAATCTTTCTCGCGAAAATTATCGAATCCAAATAATTGAATGTTGTCCTCACGAACGTGCGTTTCAATTTCTAACACAGCTTCTTCGTTTTGAATTAATTTAGTTAAGGTTTGAGATGAGCAATAAACTAAATACCCTACTCCATTGACATCCATAATAAGATGCTCTTCACCTAAAAGCTCAACTCGCCCTCTTAGTCTACCAATCATCGCATTACCATTTCAGAATTATTTGAAAAAACCCTAAAGTTCCGATGATGCGCATGGCATATGGCAATTGCGAGTGCATCAGCCGCATCAGCAGATTTAGACTTAAACCCTGGAAGAAGGGTTGATACCATCATTTGAATTTGTTTTTTATTTGCATGCCCGGTCCCCACAATCGTCTTTTTGATAAGGTTGGGAGTATATTCACTTACTGGCACTCCATGGCTCGCGGGAACCACCATTGCTATACCTCTGGCTTGGCCTAATTTTAATGTAGATATAGGATTTACATTCACAAATGTTTCTTCAACAGCTGCTTCATCTGGTTTGAACTCGGATAATACCTCTGATAAACCGTCGTACAATTCCAATAGCCGTTGTGCTAAAGTGAATTGGCTATTAGTTTTCACTGTTCCATTACTTATATGGGTTAACCGATTTCCTTGTATCGCGATTATTCCCCATCCTGTGCAACGTAGGCCAGGATCAAACCCAATTAAGCGCATCAAAATTCTCCATCATAAAAAAGATTTCATCATGAGAAAAGTTCAATCATGTGGTCATCAATCTCTAAATTAATAGAAACCTGCTGCACATCATCGTTGTCATCAAGGGTTTCCACAAATTTCATCGCGATTATCGCCGCCTCCTCTTCTTCAATCGAAACCAAGTTTTGTGCGCGCCACTCTAAATTTGTCGACTCCGCAACTCCAAAGATTTTTTCTAAACCATCACGTAGTTTAGAAAAATTATCCGCATTACAGATAATTTCATGATTATTATTATTATGTTCGAGGTCTCTGGCGCCAAGTTCTATCGATGCATCAAACATTTCTTCATCACTAGCGATATCAAGTCGATAAGATACAACGCCGATTCGGTCAAATAAAAAGCTTACACTGCCAGTTTCTCCAAGAGCGCCCCCAAATTTGGAAAATATGGACCTTATCTCCGAGGCTGTTCTATTCCTATTGTCCGTTAAGGCTTCTACAATTACGGCAATACCTTTTGGTCCATAACCTTCATAGCGTACTTCCGCGAAATCAGTTCCCTCGCCACCCCCTATTGCTTTGGATACGGCTCTCTGAATATTTTCATTTGGCATATTTTGTGCCTTTGCTGCTGCAACTGCAGAACGCAGTCGCGCATTCATTGCAGGCTCTTCTCCGCCAATTTTTGCGGCAACTGTGATTTCTCTTGCTAATTTTGCAAATATTTTTGCACGTCTGGCATCTTGAGCACCTTTTCGATGCATAATATTCTTAAATTTTGAGTGACCCGCCATTCTACTTATTCCCCGCTACCAAACTTTAGAACCAGTTTTTGAAGCAACAAATCTCTCTTTTGGAATATTTTAATCTTCAATATATCGAATCCATTACAATTATATTTATTAATTGGTTAATCTTAGCATAAATGATGCAATTTAATGAACCAAACAATTAATCATAAGAGAAAAATATTACTATTCTGTTTATGAGATATACGGAATATCTGTTGAGATAGTTCCTCCCACTCGAACAGGTGAGATCCTCGATACCAATCCAGTGTCGTCACACGTTTCAATGAACACACCACACAGAGTCCCAGTTCCCTCAGCAGGCTCAAGTCTTTTTCTTTCCTTAGGATTGGATGAAGAATCACTCTGTGGCTGGGTAAAACGAGCAATTGCATGATATTTCTGCATTCCAATAATCGAATTGTAGTCACCGGTCATGCCAAGATCTGATTGATACCCGGATCCCTTTGATAAGATTTGATAGTCACTGGTAGGAACATGGGTATGTGTTCCTACGATGGCGCTTACGCGACCATCGCATGCATGCGCGATTGCTTGTTTCTCGCTGGTGGCTTCGGCGTGCACGTCAATGAGTATCGCATCGACATGTAACCCAAGTTGACAGTTCACTAATATTTCTTCGATTGCTTGAAAAGGGTCATCACTATCTTCCATAAATAAATTTCCAATTACATTAATTACTAAAACTCTTTTGTCATTTCGAGCGATAAACATGCCAAAACCATTCCCCGGCGTGCCATTTATAAAATTCACCGGCCTTAACAGTCTTGGTTCATTTGATATAAAATTTATAATTTGTTTTTGGTCCCATATGTGATTTCCAGAAGTTATCACATCAACGCCCAGATCAAAAAAAACATTACATATCTTCTGGTTTATACCAAACCCATGAGCAGCATTTTCGCCGTTTACGACGACAAAGTCTAAGTTAAGTTTTTCTCTCAATACTGGCAAATATTCAGTTAAGGCTCTTCTGCCAGCCTTTCCTACAACGTCGCCACACATAAGAATTTTCAAATTAATTTCCAAGTTCTGCTGAGAATTTCACTATGTTTGATTCATTTATGATCATATCAATTTTTTCGTCGTGTCTATCGCGAGGCACGTGGTCTCTTTCTTGAGCACTCAGCCCTATTCCAATCACCCTAACCATTTTTTGTTGTGCTCTAAGTGAGGCAATAGTTCTGTCGTAAAAACCGCCCCCCCAGCCAAGTCTTCCCCCAAATTTGTCGTAACATAAAAGAGGAACAAGTATCGTGTCTGGTACTAATTTTGGGCACTCTTGGCGCGGATGTTGTGTATTGAAGGGCCCTGAAACTAGGTTCTCAAACGGGGACCATTCTCTAAAAATCAAAGGTTGGTTTTTGGCAACGACTACAGGAAGCGCTACCTTCATATTACTTTTCCATAATTTATTCATAAGCGGTTTCAGATCTATTTCATCACCGATTGCTATGTAGGTGGAGACTACAGAGTCATTATCTGTTTGAGTTATTACTTTAAACAAGTTTTTGAAAAACTTTTTTTGTTTTTCATTAGTAAAATTTGCCATAGCTATCTTACGTATGGATTTTGCATTTATTCTCAATGCCTGTTTTCTTTTATCTAATGATTGCGAATGCACCATAGCTATACTTCAGTTAAAGGAATTAATTGGGAAGCCGTGAGTCCGTTGGTGTAAGTTTCTTACGTGGCCTGCAAATACAGGTGGGCACTATGTTTTAAACCCAAGAGCTTAAAAGTGACGGTTCCCAAAGAAAAAGTATTGGCCCCGGGATAAATTCACCTGACGCGACTCACAGCAACCCTGTATTAATTTTAGACTAAAATTTTCAAATTAAAAACACTTTAATGAGTTTAATTAGTGACTTACTTGAAACCCTGAACTATCTTTTCAATTCGCTCAGCTAATTGGTCTATTTCAGCAGACAATGACTCCTCGGCTAACATAAGAGCTGAAGCTCCTTTCTCTGATGAACGGGCTACTTCTAGCTCTGCGTAGGCCTCTGAAAGTTCGTCGGCAATTAATAATGAAACCATAACTAGTAAATTTTCATCTCCAACCTGTCCCACTGCGGCAACAAGTTCTTTAACTCGATTGTCAACATAATGACCTAACCTGTTTACATGTTCTTCTTGACCGTTATCGCATGAAATTTGATATTTGCCCTTGTTAATCTCAACACTTACCTCCGCCATAATTATTCCTTAATGATCTTTTGCAGTCGCATTATGGCCGAATCTAAGCGTTTTGCGATACTTACTTGCGCCTCAGAGAGCTGCATATTTTCTGTTTCTAGGTCCTTAATTTTTTTGTTTAAACCAGTATTTGCCTCATCCTCATCCAACACAGTTTTTTGTGAGCTGTTTGACTGCGTGGCCAATGTTATTAAATCTAGGCTATCTATCGCTAAGCTTAGTCTCTTTCTAGCTCTATCCACTTTTGATTCTCTTTTAATGCTCGGATATGTATTCAATTACATAATTCCTTTATTATGAGTTGTAAAACCGCGTATTGCTATTTTTTTAACCTTTTATTTTAGATCAATTAAAATTGTAAATATTTATTATAACCGTCTAAAAGAAAACACAAAATCATTAAAAGAAATACAATTTTTCTAAAAATCAGTAATTATTTTTACGAGATTAGTCAATCATAAAAAAAAGTATCAATTTTTCATTGACCTATCAGATTATTCAAAGGATGTTGCTTCTGTGAATCGAAGGTAGTAAAGAGATAATGTCAGTTATATCTATAAAAAAAATTTTAATACACAAAAAACCAGATAACATGCAATAATCTTTATAACGGAGCAGTTGATGCCAGCACGTTTTGCTATAAATGGTTTTGGAAGAATTGGCCGTTTAATATTGCGCAGTCTTTTTGAACAGGCTTATTCAGATATTGAAATTGTAGCAATAAATGACTCGGGTTCACTAGAGGGAAATGCGCTTTTACTTCAACGAGACTCTATTCATGGTAGTTTTGATCCACAAGTTCTAGTCGAAGACAAAAAAATGTGCATTAGTGGCCATTCAATTGAATTTTTTTCTGATCGTAACCCAGCAAATTTGCCTTGGAAAAGATTAAATGTTGATGTTGTTTTGGAGTGCACTGGGAAGTTTACAAGTCGAGATCTTGCGAGCGTTCATTTGGGAGCAGGTGCAAAAAAGGTTTTAGTTTCTGCGCCTGCGAAAGATGCAGATAAGACAATCGTGTATGGCGTAAACCATAGCTTACTGCGTGCAACAGATGTGATTGTATCAAATTCTTCGTGCACTACAAATTGTTTAGCACCTGTTGCATACGTTTTAAATAATGCTATCGGGATTAATAAAGGATTTATGACAACCGTTCACGCCTTCACGAGCGATCAAAGGACTTTGGACTCAAATCACCCAGATCCGCGCCGTGCACGTGCTTGCAACATGTCTTTAATTCCAACTTCAACGGGTGCAGCCAAAAGTCTGAGCGTAATTATTCCAGAACTTGAGGGTAAAGTGGATGGTACTTCTGTGCGAGTTCCTACCCCAAATGTCTCGATGATTGACTTAACCTTTTTGGCAAGCCGTAACACAAATGTTGAAGAGGTAAACCTTGCAATAAAAACGGCGGCCGATAATGAATTGAACGGAATTTTAGGTAATAATAATCTGCCACTCGTTTCTATCGATTTTAACCATAAACCAGAGAGCGCAATATTTGACTCCACCCAAACTCAAGTTATTGACCAGAATTTTGTGAGAGTCCTCTCATGGTATGATAATGAGTGGGGCTTCTCTAACAGAATGCTTGACACTGCGCTAGCTATGACACTAGCAAATTAAATATTTTAATTGTAGGCAGTTTGATTTCAGATGTTTTCTCAAAGCTTTATAATTCACAATGTATCGCATGCGTTAGCGGTTGCAAAGGTAGCTGAACAACTTGATAAGTCTGCAAAGCTTTATAGTTCTCCGGGAGCATGCGGCTCTCTCGGCCCTGAGGCTTTTGCTGAAATGATTCAAGTCGCGCAAAAGTCAAGACCGATGACAAGTTTATTAGGTGTTCTTGATTGTGGAACAGAGGCTGGTAACGTAATCTCTGCGATGCGCCGAGGCATTACTGACATTCATTTTAAACTAGAATTAATGGTTAAGTTGAAATTAGAAAACATAGCGTCTAAGAATGGTGTAAGAATTCATTGTATTCCCAGAGATATTCTTGATTTATATGATTTTTCGGCGATTGAAATTTTGATCAAATCGCATTTTTTAGATGAGAAGAGATATGAATAATAAAAGATGCAGTTTATATTTAATAACGCCACCAAAGATTGTTTTAACGGATTTCATTGAAAAATTATCGCAAGCATTCGATGGTGGAGAAATAGCCGCTCTTCAGGTGCGTTTAAAGGATACGGATAAGAGTGATATTTGTCGGGCTATTGAAAAAATCTTCCCCATCGCACAATCATATGGAACCACGCTGATTGTTAATGATGACCCACGAATTGCAAAAGAAATGGGGTGTGATGGCGTGCATATTGGTCAAAGTGATACGTGCTACTCTAATGCCCGACAAATAATTGGTGCCGATAAAGTCGTTGGCGTTACTTGTCATGACTCACGTCACTTAGCAATGGAAGCTGGTGATCAAGGTGCTGATTACGTAGCGTTTGGTTCTTTTTATCATACATCAACGAAGCAAGTCAGCTTTTGTCCTGAAATCACTATCTTGAATGATTGGTCTGAAACAACGTTAGTTCCATGTGTCGCTATTGGGGGTATTGATCATGAAAATTGCAAACCACTTGTTTTGGCTGGGGCAGATTATCTGGCGGTCATTTCCGCAGTTTGGGATTTCTTGGAGGGACCTCAAGCCTCTATCGCGTATTTTCACAAAATTATTTCCGCTCAACTGATTTCAGAAGTTGCCTCTAATTTCGCAAACTGATAAACTAATCGAATAATCATTATTTGTTTCAAATTCATTGGATGTAATATGAAAATAGATGGAAATGCCATCCGGCCAGGTATGGTGATCGAGCACCAATCTAGACTTTGGCGTGCAGTAAAAATTCAACATACGCAGCCTGGCAAAGGCGGAGCTTATTTGCAAGTTGAACTAAAAGAATTAAGAGAGGGTTCAAAATTAAATGAACGATTTCGTTCTTCTGAAAAAGTTGAACGTGTTAGACTTGAGCAAGAGGAGTATCAATTTCTTTTTCAGGATAATGGCATATTTACATTTATGAATAATGATACTTATGAACAAATCACGGCCGGGTCAGATTTGATTTCAGATAGTCAAAGTCCTTTCCTGCAAGATGGCATGATCGTAACTATTGAGAGTTATGAAGGAAGTATAATTGGAATTCAACTTCCTGAGACCGTTGTCTTAGAGGTAATTAGTGCAGATGCGGTCGTTAAAGGACAGACTGCATCGTCCTCATACAAGCCAGCTATTGTTGCAAATAATTTACGTGTAATGGTTCCACCTCACATATCAGCTGGTACTAGGATTGTTGTTAGTACTATTGACACATCCTATGTTGAGCGTGCGAAAGATCAGTAAATATGCTGCACCCGAGACGTACACCTCTAATAAATATTATGATAAGTGCTGTTAGAAAAGCTGGAGCAGGACTAAGTCGCGCATTCTTTGAAGTTGAAAAGCTCCAGGTTTCTAAAAAAGGACCTGCAGATTATGTTTCGGAAGCTGATCATCGTGCCGAAAAAACATTGTTTAATGAGTTAAAATGCGCGCGCCCTAATTATGGATTTCTAATGGAAGAAACTGGTGAAATATATGGAAGAGATAACTCTAATCGCTGGATAATAGACCCCTTAGATGGAACACTAAATTTTCTTCACGGGATACCGCATTTTGCTATATCTGTTGCGCTAGAAAGAGACAAAGAGCTTTTTGCTGGAGTTGTTTACGAACCAATTTCCGATCAGATGTTTTGGGCTGAAAAAGGCTTAGGTGCATGGTTAAACGACTCAAGGATTCGAGTATCCAATCGAAATGTATTATCTGAATCACTTTTTGCGACAGGTATTCCTTTTGCTGGCAAAAACGGCCATAAGAACTTCTTATCACAGTTAGCAAATGTTATGGCGGTCTCAGCAGGTGTGAGACGGTTTGGCGCAGCAGCCTTAGACCTTGCATATGTGGCGACAGGGCGATACGAAGGTTTTTGGGAA
>MDTB01184843.1_pt1 | contig 21206 bp, 15 predicted proteins | sample 811161 | NCBI WGS metagenome assembly MDTB01 (sample SAMN05326650, study PRJNA326480) | marine metagenome | isolation source: seawater | place: Mediterranean Sea | collected 2009
AGCGCGCTGCTGAATCCGGTGATACCGTCATCATTGACTTTGAAGGTACCAAAGACGGAGAAGCCTTCGAAGGTGGTTCCGGCAAAGACGTTAGCCTTGAATTAGGCAGTGGTCGAATGATCCCGGGGTTCGAAGATGGGCTGGTTGGGGCTGTAGCGGGCGATTCGCGAGAGCTCGATCTAACCTTCCCTGACGATTATCACGCTGAGGAACTGAAAGGTGCCGCGGTCGTATTCGCTGTCACTGTGAAAGAGGTCAAAGCGCTGGAACTTGCTCCATTGAATGCCGATCTGTTTGCGGCTTATGGGGTTGAAGAAAACGATGAAGCGGCGTTTCGCGGTGAAGTCAAAAAGAATATGGAGCGCGAGCTGAAGTCGGCCATCGAGGGCCACGTCAAACAGCAGGTGATGGATGCCATCGTTGATGCTCATCCAGAGCTTGAAATCCCATCGAGCCTGATCTCGCAAGAAGTCGATACGCTCCGAAATCAAATGTTCCAGCAATTTGGTGGTGCTGTCAGCCCGGAGACGGATCTGAAGAGTATCTTGCCGGATGAGATGTTCACTGAACGTGCCGAAACCCGAGTTAAGCTGGGTCTTCTCGTTAGCGAGATGGTGCAAAGCTTGGGCGTGCGAGCAGAACCGAATAAAGTACGAGAGTTCATCGAAGAGATCGCATCGACATACCAAGACCCTCAAGAGGTGATTAATTGGTACTACGAAGACAACGACCAGTTGTTGGGCGTCGAATCGAGAGTGTTGGAAGACGCCGTAGTTGAAAAGCTGCTTGATGGCGCCAACGTGGAAGAGGAGAGTACGGGTTATCAAGACGCGCTTCAGCGGACCCGGGCTCAGCAGCAGTAAAGACCGGAGGTCATAATGAGTCGAGGCTATGAAGTGGGTAATGAGCAGGCGTTAGGCCTCGTACCAATGGTGGTTGAGCAGACATCTCGAGGTGAGCGCTCGTTCGACATCTACTCGCGACTGCTAAAAGAGCGAGTCATCTTCATCGTCGGCCCGATCGAAGATCAAATGGCAAACTTGATCGTTGCGCAGCTACTTTTTTTAGAGTCTGAGAACCCTGATAAAGACGTGCATCTGTACATCAATTCGCCGGGTGGTTCGGTGACGGCAGGTCTATCGATCTATGACACAATGCAGTTCATCAAACCTGAGGTCAGCACCATGTGTGTCGGACAGGCTGCCTCGATGGGTGCATTCTTGCTAAGTGGCGGTGAAAAAGGCAAGCGGCTAATCCTTCCCAATGCTCGCACAATGATTCACCAGCCCAGTGGTGGTGCTCAAGGGCAGGCGACTGACATTGAGATTCAAGCGAAGGAAATTCTCTTCTTGCGCGAGCGGCTAAATAAATTGTTAGCCGAGCACACCGGACAATCACTCGACGTGATCGAGCGGGATACCGAGCGGGATCGTTTCATGAGTGCAGAACAGAGCGTGGAGTACGGATTGGTCGACGCGGTGATCAGTTCACGCTAATCGCGCAACACATCAGTGATGTCGATCTATCGTCTTGCATTAGGCGTAGAAACATATCATCGTTGAAATCAAGCGGTGAGGCAGTAGGATTTAACGCATGACACGAGAAAACACGACAGGGGATGATGGCGGCAAGCTGCTGTATTGTTCTTTCTGTGGCAAGAGCCAAAACGAAGTTCGTAAGCTCATTGCTGGCCCATCGGTGTTCATTTGCGACGAGTGCGTAGATCTCTGCAACGACATTATCCGCGAAGAGATTCAGGAAAGTGTTTCTGTAGAAGCAGAAGAAAAGCTCCCAATACCCAAGGAAATCAATGACATATTGGATGAGTATGTCATTGGGCAGGCGCGCGCAAAGCGCGTGTTGTCGGTGGCGGTTTACAATCATTATAAGCGCCTCCGAAAGGATGACGCACGCAATGGCGACGATGTCGAGCTGGGTAAATCCAACATCCTGCTTGTGGGGCCGACAGGCTCTGGCAAAACACTGTTAGCGGAGACGCTGGCCAGACTGCTCGATGTACCTTTTACAATTGCGGACGCAACAACGCTCACAGAGGCGGGTTATGTCGGCGAAGATGTCGAAAACATCATTCAAAAACTGTTACAAAAGTGCGACTACGATGTGGAAAAGGCACAAGAGGGCATCGTTTACATCGACGAAATCGACAAGATATCTCGTAAATCCGACAACCCCTCGATCACAAGAGACGTGTCGGGTGAGGGCGTTCAGCAGGCTCTCCTCAAGCTGATCGAAGGTACGGTCGCCTCGGTGCCACCCCAAGGTGGACGCAAGCATCCCCAACAGGAATTCCTTCAGGTCGATACCAGCAACATCCTCTTTATTTGCGGAGGTGCCTTCGCGGGCTTAGACAAAGTCATCCAAAATCGCTCCGATAAGGGTGGCATAGGTTTTTCAGCTGACGTGAAGAGCAAGTCGGAAAACAAGGAGTTTGCCGAGAGCATCCAAGACCTAGAACCTGAAGATCTGGTGCAATACGGTTTGATCCCCGAGTTCGTGGGACGACTCCCGGTAATTGCCACGCTTGAAGAACTCGATGTGCCCGCACTCGTCCAAATCCTCACTGAACCCAAGAATGCGTTAACCAAGCAGTACCGAAAGATGTTCGATATGGAAGGTGTAGAGATCAATTTTCGAGACGATGGGCTTCGCGCCGTCGCGGAACGCGCAATGGAGCGCAAAACAGGAGCTCGTGGTCTGCGATCGATCTTGGAGAACGTGCTTCTTGATTCAATGTACAACATCCCATCGCAGGCGGATGTGGCAAAAATCGTGGTTGACGAGTCAGTGATCAAGGGCGAATCCGAGCCGTTATTGGTGTACGAAAGCCAGGATATGGCAAAAGCCGCCGCTGACGAATAAATCCATTCACTTGGGACTCACCGCCCTTGTAAAAGTGCCAAGCCGTCCCCACGTCACCTACAAGACACGGAGACAACTATGAGCGACTTGGCCGCTACTCAATTACCGTTATTACCGTTGCGCGATGTGGTGGTGTACCCACACATGGTGCTGCCGCTATTCGTCGGAAGAGAGCGCTCTATTCAGGCGCTAGAGCATGCCATGACTGGCAACAAACAAGTGTTGTTAGTGGCACAACGGCACGCGCCCGATGACGACCCAGACGTTGATGACCTGTACCAGGTCGGCACGATCTCCACTATTTTACAGCTACTAAAACTGCCTGACGGCACCATTAAGGTGCTGGTAGAGGGCAGTGCTCGAGCGGTCATTGAAGCTATCGACACCGAGGAGACTTTCTCGATGGCGACAGTTAGGTCTCTAGAATGCGAGGAGCTCGATGCAGACGGCGAGCACGACGCAGTTAAGACAACGGTTGCTCATTTCGAGAAATATGTGGGCGTCAGCAAAAAGGTGCCGAGCGAAGTGTTAACGTCTCTCTCGGGCATAGACGAACCCGGACGATTAGCGGATACAATCGCTGCTCATATGTCAGTCGACCTTGCCGAAAAGCAAAACATTCTTGAGATGTCTTCGGTGAAATCCCGTCTAGAGCACCTGATGTCTTTAATGGATTCCGAGATCGATCTTTTTCAGGTAGAGAAGAAAATTCGCGGTCGCGTTAAAAAGCAAATGGAGAAGAGTCAGCGTGAATACTACCTCAACGAGCAGATGAAGGCGATCCAGAAAGAATTGGGTGAGATGGATGACGCACCTAACGAGGTCGACGAACTTCAAACCCGCATCGATGAAGCCAAAATGCCCGCTGAAGCGCTTGAAAAGGCCAACTCTGAGCTCTCTAAGCTTAAAATGATGTCACCGATGTCCGCCGAAGCATCGGTAGTCAGAGGTTATATCGAGTGGTTAGTTGGTGTTCCGTGGAAAAAGCGGAGCAAAATTAAGCACGACATCAAGCGCGCACAAACCATATTGGATCAGGACCACTACGGCCTAGAGGAAGTCAAAGACAGAATCCTTGAATACCTCGCAGTGCAAAAGCGTGTCCGCAAGCTCAAAGGTCCGGTGCTCTGCTTGGTCGGTCCTCCGGGAGTGGGTAAGACTTCTTTGGGTGAATCGATTGCAAAATCTACCAATCGGAAGTTTGTACGCATGGCCTTGGGGGGAGTTCGGGACGAGGCTGAAATCCGAGGACATCGACGAACCTACATAGGCTCCATGCCCGGAAAGTTGGTGCAAAAAATGGTGAAGGTGGGGGTTAGAAACCCACTGTTCCTCCTCGATGAAATCGACAAGATGGGTATGGATCACCGTGGGGATCCTGCGTCTGCAATGCTCGAGGTGTTAGACCCAGAGCAAAATCATGCGTTCAACGATCACTACTTGGAGGTCGATTACGACCTATCGGATGTGATGTTCGTCTGCACCTCAAACACCATGAATATTCCGGGTCCTCTACTAGATCGTATGGAAGTTATCCGGATCCCTGGTTATACCGAGGATGAGAAACTGAGTATCGCGAAGAAGTACCTTGTGCCAAAGCAGATCAAGGTCAATGGGTTAAAACAAGACGAGGTGAGCATTAGTGATGACGCGATACTCGATGTGATTCGCTACTACACTCGAGAGGCGGGTGTGCGAGCGATGGAGCGAGAAGTCGCAAAAATTTGCCGAAAGGTCGTCAAGCGCATTGCGTTGGATGACTGGGAGCGCGGTGGTGAAGTCAGCTCGAAAAACGTCGAGGACCTGCTGGGAGTTCGAAAATTCAATTTCGGTGTGGCCGATGAGACTAACCAAGTAGGAGAAGTCACCGGTCTTGCATGGACTTCTGTTGGCGGAGAGCTGCTCACGCTTGAGGCGGCAGCGGTCGCTGGCAAAGGTAGACATGTGCGTACCGGTAGTTTGGGTGATGTCATGCAAGAGTCGATACAAGCCGCCATGACCGTGGTTCGATCACGCTCGCAGGTATTGGGTATACCCGCCAGCTATCACGACCAGCACGATCTCCACATCCACGTGCCCGAGGGGGCGACACCAAAGGACGGGCCCAGTGCTGGGATTGGCATGTGCACAGCGCTTGTCAGTGTTTGCACAGGCATCCCTGTACGCGCTGATGTAGCAATGACCGGCGAAATCACACTGCGTGGCGAAGTGCTGCAGATCGGAGGGCTGAAGGAGAAACTACTTGCAGCAAGACGCGGTGGCATTAAGACCGTTATCATCCCTCAGGAGAATGAACGTGATCTCGCCGAAGTGCCGGATAACATCAAAGAAAATCTAATCATCAAACCTGTCAAGTGGATCGATGAAGTATTGACGATTGCACTTGAAAGCCAGCCGGAGCCGCTTTCAGACGAGGCGTATTTGGCATCGTCGGATAAGCCGCAGACGCCAGCCTCGCTAGAAGACAGGGAGAATTCGGGGAAAGCGACGTCACATTGATGAAAAAGTGGCGCAAGTAGCGATATAAGCGCGCGAATTGTTTGACCTGCCGCGGTTTTAGTGGGTAGTCTTGACGAAGGTGAAACACCTTTTTCCAACGCTAATTGAGAGGAACTTTTGTGAATAAGAATGAACTAATAGAGGCGATTGCGTCAGAAGCCGATCTTCCTAAAGCTGCAGCGGGCCGCGCCCTTGACGCAGCGGTCGCCGCCATCAGCGGTGAGCTGGCGAAAGGTGGTAGCGTAGCGCTCGTAGGTTTTGGAACGTTTTCTGTGAAGGCTCGCGCCGCGCGTGAAGGCCGTAACCCCCGAACTGGCGAGACTATCGCAATTGCAGCGTCGAATACACCCAGCTTTAAAGCAGGTAAGGCGCTCAAAGACGCCTGCAACAGCTAAGCTAAGTAATACCAAGCCAGCTGGGGCTGGCTTTCAAAAAAAAAGGCGCATAAAGCGCCTTTTTTTTGTATAGAATCTCCGCTCGATTTACTACGCAGTAGTTAGGTAAGGAAAAATATAAATGCTCCAAAGCATGCGAGAGGGCGCACAGAGCGTCTGGGCAAAAATCATCATTGCACTCATTGTTATTAGCTTTGCCATTTTTGGACTTGAGACCTTGAGCTTATCGGGTACCGGCACGAGTGCCGCCGAGGTTAATGGGGACGAAATCTCACTTCTCGAACTCGATTATGCGATTCAGCAACAGCGGCAGGTAATGAGCGAGCGATTTGGTGACCAGATTGAGCCCAGCATGCTGGACGATGATTTATTGCGACCCGCGGCCCTTGAGTCACTGATTCAAAGACGGTTGCTCAATGATTACGCATCAGAACTCGCGCTCGCAGCCTCACCGCGCGCCATCGGTAGAATCATCACGAGCGATCCGAACTTTCTGATAGACGGAGTATTCGATCCTGAATATTACCGTCAAGTTCTCGCGACTCAGGGACTCAGCCCCGAACAGTATCGACTCGATCGTGAGCGCACAGATCGCCTGATACAGCTAGACTCTGCGATTGGGGCCGACTTCATTACTAATAGTGAGCGTTCAGCCGCAGCCAATATTGTCGTCGAGCGACGTGATATTCGTTATCTAGAGGTTCCAAAAGACAGCCTTGTCGTAGCTGATGACGTCAGTGATGAGGCGGTTGAAATCTACTACCGCGACAACCCGGCATTATTCCAACGGGACGAGGAAGTTCGGGTTGATTACGTAGTCCTGACTCCCCAAGACTTCGAAGCACCTGTTGATATGTCGATTGTGGGTGCTGAACTCGAGCGAGCTGAATCCGAATTTGATGCCAAGGCAGAGGCTGAGATCGCCCATATATTGTTGACACAAGGCAGCGACGAGGCGGCTGTTGATTTTGACAGTAGAGTATCTGCCGCCGCAGCAAGAATAGCGGAAGGAGATGACTTTGTAGCTCTAGCCCAAGAACTATCTGACGACATCGGCTCAGCCGCGATTGGTGGTGACCTGGGTTTTACAGACGGCACCGTCTTTCCTGATGCGATGGAAGAGGCTATTGCCAACCTTACAGTAGGTCAGGTATCAGACCCCGTCGAAACTGATGCGGGCATTCACTTTATTTTACTAAAACAGCGCAGCGCACCAGCGCAGCCCGATAACGAGGTCTTGCGGGCAGAGATCGTTGCTTCCTTTCGGCAAGCAGAGTCTGAGCGGGCTTTGCTCTTGGTTGTGGATGAATTACGAGACGCCGTTTTCTCGTTACCCACCCTGACAGAGGCAGCAGAACAGCTAGGCCTAGAGACAGCCACATCAGCCTTTTTCTCAGAAGCTTCGGGCGCCGGTCTGTTCGCTGAACCGAGCTTGCGGCAAGCAGCGTTCGCTCCTGACGTACTTGAAGATCGGAATAGTAGCGAGGTCATTGAATTGTCGGAAAGCCGCTTTGTCGCTATGCAGATAAACGACTATCGGCCTGCGGGAGCCAAGCCTTTAGTCGATGTAAAGACAGATGTTATAGCACAGCTTCGCGCGACAGCTGAGCAGGATGCACTCGAGGCTCTGCGAGCCTCAGTCAATGCTCGGCTTTCTGTGGGCGACACCCTCGAGGCCATCGCTCAGGCTGAAGGCCTCGAGTGGCAGGTAGAGCTAGCGGCAACGCGGAAAAATACGCTGTTGGATCCAGCTATCTTAAATACTGCCTTCGCGTTTCCTGCTGAAGATACACAATCAGTGGGTGCCGTACCCCTTGGCGGGGATGCGTTTGCTCTCGTCCAGTTGGCTCGCGTGACCGAGGGCGATATTGCAACGTTGACGACTGGGGAAACTGAAGCCTTTATCGAGGAGCTTGCCCGCTTTCAAACGCAGCTCGTGTATGAGGAGTTCATGGCCGACCTTCGGCGTAACGGCAATGTTATCGTCCGTTAGTAGCGGCTTAGTCCTGTGGCAATCGACAATTTTGCGGCGCTAGTTCAACAGGCACAGAAGGCGACTGAAACGCCCACTCGCGAGGCTTTTGTAGGAAGTATTACGGGTAGAGAGCCGTACCCGCTAGAAAAATGGAATCCTAGTCATTGCGGGCACGTTGATATCCGAATAGATCGCGAGGGAACTTGGTTTCATGAGGGGAGCGCGATTCGGCGCCCCGAGCTTATCACCCTATTTTCAGCACTGCTCCGGCGGGAAGACGATGGAAAATACTACCTCGTAACTCCTGTAGAGAAGTGTGAGATCACGGTGGATCTGCACCCGCTTATGATCGTCGATACCACGACTATAACCGGAGGCTCCGATAATCAGCGTCTTGGTTTTGTACTCAATGTAGGCGGCATCATGCCACTAAATCGCGATTCAGGACTCACCCCCGAGCCGCAAGCGAGCGGGGCAGCCTTCATCCGATTACCGCGGAATTTGACGGCTCTCTTTACGAGAGCCGCCTGGTATAGGTTAGTAGCCGATGCCGACGAGAACGGTACTATCTTGAGCGGTAGCGATAGGTTCTCACTACTGTAGAGCCCGTTATCGTCCTACATATTCGGGTAATTAGGCCCACCAAAGCCCTCAGGGGCCACCCAGCGAATGTTTTGCGACGGGTCTTTGATATCACAGGTCTTACAGTGAACGCAGTTCTGGGCGTTAATCTGAAAGCGCGGCCCGTCACCATCATCCAAGACCTCATACACACCGGCGGGGCAATAACGCTGCGCGGGTTCTGCATAGGTCGGCAAATTGACCTGAATCGGGATGGAAGAATCGACTAACTGCAAGTGACAAGGCTGATCTTCCTCATGGTTGGTATTCGACAGAAACACCGACGACAACCGGTCGAATGTAACGACATTGTCAGGCTTCGGGTAATCGATTGGCTTTGACTCAGCTGCAGGTTTCAAGCAGGCGTGATCGGGTTTCTTGTCACGCAGCGTGAAGGGCATATTGCCCCGCATGATGGTCTGATCTACCCAAACCGCGGCTGCGCCGAGGAAAGCGCCAAAGGTATGCATATAGCCCGCAAAGTTACGCGTAGACTTCAGCTCTTTGCCCAACCATGATTGCGATACCCGTGATTCAAAGCCTGTGAGATCTGACGCTGGTGCCTCTGTCGCCATGGCAGTCATTATCTCTTCGGCGGCGAGGATGCCGCTCTTCATCGCTGTGTGATTACCCTTAATTTTGACTGCGTTCAAGGTTCCGGCATCACAGCCAATCAGTAGACCACCAGGAAATGACATCTTAGGCAGTGAATTTAGTCCGCCCTTTGCCAACGCGCGTGCGCCATAGGCGAGCCGCGTTGCTCCTTCTAGGTAAGGCTTGGTCATGGGGTGTGTTTTCCAGCGCTGGAACTCTTCAAACGGGCTAAGGTACGGGTTGGAGTAATTCAAGTCGGTGATCAAACCGATATAAACCTCGTTGTTTTCGGCGTGATACATGAACGCACCGCCGGAGGAGCCGGAGTCAGACAGCGGCCAGCCAATCCCATGAATGACTTTACCTTCTTCGTGGAGTTCGGGATCAATCTGCCAGACCTCCTTAATACCGATACCGTAGTGTTGAGGATCCTTACCCTCATCGAGTCCAAAGTGGGTAATTAATTCCTTGCCTAGGTGACCTCGGCAACCCTCAGCAAAGAGCGTGTAACGCGCGTGGAGTTCCATGCCTTGCTCATGCCCATCCTTTGGCTCACCGTCGACGTTGAGTCCCATATCACCGGTCGCGATGCCTTTGACTGAACCGTCCTCGTGAAACAGGACTTCAGCCGCGGCAAATCCCGGATAAACCTCAACACCGAGATTTTCCGCTTGCTCAGCTAACCACCGACAAACATTACCCATCGATACGATGTAATTACCGTGATTGTGAAAGGGCGGAGGCAATAGGAACGATGGCAGTTTTACTGCCCCTTTGTCAGATGTATAAAAGTAAAAAACATCTTCCGTGACAGAGGTGGTCAGTGGTGATTCCATGTCCTTCCACTCAGGCAGGAGTTCGTCGAGTGCAGACGTTTCAAAGACCGCGCCAGACAGAATGTGCGCTCCAACCTCTGACCCCTTCTCCACGACACAAACGCTCATTTCAGTGTCGCTCTCGGCTGCTAGTTGTCGCAACTTAATAGCGGCCGATAATCCCGCCGGGCCGGCCCCCACGATCACGACATCGAATTCCATTGACTCTCGTTCCACACGCGCCTCCCAGTTATAGTCACTATGCGTCAATCGGTGGTCAAAATTACGGTTAAGACTCGCTTTTTTGAACCGCGGGTATGTTAAAGTATTGTGATGCTTGGGTGTAGTTAGTAAGCCGCTAAATCTAGCGCTTCATACCAGCTATTCAGATACCAAATCTTTCTATGGAGATGCTATGAAAGTACTCGTCGCAGTAAAGCGAGTTGTCGATTACAACGTCAAGGTAAGAGCCAAGACGGATGGATCGGACGTCGAGCTCAATAACGTAAAAATGGCGATCAACCCCTTTTGCGAAATTGCTGTCGAAGAAGCAGTTCGGTTAAAGGAAGCGGGCACCGCATCAGAGGTGGTTGTCGTGTCTGTAGGTGACAAATCGTGCCAAGAGCAGTTGAGAACCGCGCTAGCCCTTGGTGCCGACCGCGGCATTCATGTCGAAGCTGACGGTCGACCAGAGCCTCTGGAGATTGCGAAGCTACTGAAAGGGGTTGTCGATACGGAATCTCCAGAGCTCGTAATTCTCGGTAAGCAATCAATTGACGGTGACAACAACCAAACAGGACAGATGCTCGCGGCACTAGCGGGTATGGGGCAAGGCACGTTTGCGTCCGAGGTCAGTGTTAGCGATGGCACCGTGCAGGTTATCCGTGAAATTGATGGTGGTTTGCAGACCGTGTCTCTATCGTTACCAGCTGTGGTTACTACCGACCTGCGTCTTAACGAGCCACGTTACGCGTCTCTACCTAACATTATGAAGGCGAAAAAGAAGCCGCTCGATGCAATGACGCCAGCCGATCTCGGCGTCGATATCAAGAGCCATGTTGAATTGCTAGGTGTAACACCACCACCCGAGCGCTCTGCCGGTATCAAGGTGGAATCGATCGAACAACTCGTCGACAAACTCAAGAACGAAGCGAAGGTGATCTCATGAAAACGTTAGTAGTTGCAGAACACGACAATGACACCCTTAAGGCGGCCACCCTTAATGCGATTGCGGCAGCGAAAGAGCTTGGTGGCGATATCGACGTCCTGGTTGCTGGTGCTGGATGCTCAGGTGCTGCGAGCGCAGCAGCTGCGGCCGACGGAGTTGCAACCGTATTATCTGCCGATAATCCGGCCTATGAGCATCAGCTCGCCGAAAATGTGAGCCTGTTGGTGGCAGGCTTGGCGGCTGACTACGACTATGTGGTCGCGCCGGCAACAGCCAACGGAAAGAACACCATGCCACGAGTCGCGGCACTCCTCGATGTCGCGCAAATCTCTGACATTACCGCTGTGGTCAGCGCGGATACATTTGAGCGTCCTATTTACGCGGGTAACGTGATAGCTACTGTGCGCTCAAGCGATGCGAAGAAGGTGATCACTGTTCGAACCACCGGTTTCGATGCTGTAGCAGCAGAGGGGGGTAGTGCGGCTATCGAGTCAGTGGCTGCTGTGCACAACGCTGGTGTCTCTACTTTCGTTGGCGAGGAGGTAGCTGTATCTGATCGCCCAGAGCTTACATCAGCTTCTGTGGTAATTTCCGGGGGTCGCGGCATGCAAAACGGCGATAACTTCACTATGCTAGAAGGCATCGCAGACAAGTTAAATGCGGCCATTGGCGCGTCACGCGCCGCAGTTGATGCAGGCTTTGTACCCAACGATTACCAGGTCGGACAGACCGGTAAGATCGTCGCACCGGATCTCTACATTGCTGTTGGCATCTCAGGCGCTATTCAGCACCTAGCTGGCATGAAAGACAGTAAAGTCATCGTAGCGATCAACAAGGACGAAGATGCGCCAATCTTCCAAGTAGCCGATTACGGTCTTGTTGCGGATCTGTTTTCTGCCTTACCAGAACTCGAAGCGGCTCTCTGAGCCGCTCACTTTGCCAAAAATAGGGGGAAATTATGGCGAAAAGTAATCTCGACGATAGCACAGCCGATGCCATCGTCGCTGTGGTGGTTGTGTCTGTAGTTGTGCTGGCAGTAGTTAATTGGCTAGCAGGCTTGCCAGCCTAACCCACAGCATTGCCCCGGCGGCGCTCTATGCGAGCGACTAAGCCCTACGACGGCGCTAACTGCTCCAGTTTGTAAGATGACGACCAGAGCCGGTGACCGATGTGTCACCGGCTTTTTTTCATTCTGCCCTTGATTGCTGCCCAACCATCGGAAAGCGAGCGGTGGGTGCCGAGTATCCACCTGTTAATAGGTATCTGGACGCTTACGTTTTGATCACCGGCTGTTCTGTCCAGATCGACAAAATGATATTCTTTAGTCACAACGCGTTGAGACCTTTGACATGATCACTATCACCGAATCAGCTCGCAGCTACCTCAAAGAGCTCCTAGACAAGCAAGAGGACGCTTTGGGCGTCAGGGTTTTCATCAATAACCCAGGCACTCCTAGTGCCGAGACCTGCATCGCTTACTGTCGCGAAGGTGACAAGCAAGCGTCAGATGAGGCGTTTGATTTTGAATTATTTCAAGCATGGATTGAGGCGAGAAGCCTCCCGTTCTTGGAAGACGCCGTAGTTGACTACGCCAAGGATAAAATGGGCGGACAACTGACTATCAAAGCGCCTAACGCCAAGATGCCGCGCGTTGATGCCGACAGTCCGATTGAAGACCGTATTAATTACGTACTGTACAACGAGGTAAATCCATCGCTCGCATCACATGGTGGTGACGTGTCGTTAGTAGAGATTACCGACGAGAATGTGGCCATTCTACGCTTCGGGGGGGGCTGTCAGGGCTGCTCAGCCGTTAGCATTACGCTCAAAGATGGTGTGGAAAAGACGTTGATCGAGCAAATCCCCGAACTCACGGGCGTTCGCGATATGACTGATCACACCGATCGAAGTAACGCCTACTACTAGCGCTGACTCAATACAGCTCTGACTGAGCTAGCCAGCGATCTCAGCGTTTTCTCGGTGTCATCCCAGCCCATGCATGCGTCGGTGACTGATACACCGTACTCGAGATCAGATAAATTTTTTGGAATGTTTTGACGGCCTGGATTCAGGTGGCTCTCCAGCATGACTCCAATGATCGAGCGGTTTCCTTGCTCGATCTGACTCGCAATGTTGTCGACCACAAGGGGCTGAACATTGTGATCTTTACCTGAATTGGCATGACTACAGTCCACCATGATGTTTGGCGCCAAGCCAGCGCCAGTCAATGCCTCTTCACACCGGCTGATATGAACACTGTCGTAGTTAGGTCCCGCACTACCACCGCGGAGTACCACATGGCCATAGGGATTACCTTTGGTCTCGAAAATCGAGACTGCACCATCTGAGTTGATTCCCAAAAATCGGTGGGGATGCGCCACTGACTGCAACGCATTGATGGCGACTTCCAGCCCACCATCGGTACCATTTTTGAAGCCAACAGCAGAGGACAGACCACTCGCCATTTCACGATGGGTTTGCGATTCCGTTGTTCGCGCACCAATGGCGGACCAACAGATCAAATCTTGAAGATACTGTGGCGTGATTGGGTCGAGTGCCTCAGTGGCGGTAGGCAGCCCCATCGCCAATAAGTCACGCAATAACTCACGACCCATGGCCAAGCCAGCTTCGATATCAAAAGAGTCATCCAAGTGAGGGTCATTGATCAGGCCTTTCCAACCAGTCGTGGTTCGCGGTTTTTCGAAATACACCCGCATGACGATGTACAGACTGTCAGATAGCTCATCAGCAATCGCTTTAAGCTTCTCGGCATAAACCAATGCTGAATCCACATCATGAATCGAGCAGGGGCCTACCACAACGAAGAGTCGTGGATCGTCTCTGTCTAAGATTGAGTTGATCGTATGTCGAGCGGCACTGACAAAGTCGAAAACCGAACGGTCAACGCGAACAGACTCTCGCAAATCGGCAGGCGCAATCAGTGTTTTTTGAGCGGCCACATTGATATTGTGAACACTTGGCGATGTCATATCGTGTATCCCAGTCTTTGTGCGGTGCGGAGTCTACATCGAGAAGCTGGCTCCGTCATGATAAATGAGGTTTTTAAGCGAAGCTCAGGGCGCACTGACTGACAGGTGGCGACGATAGAGGGTATTAGCATAGACGAAGTAAACGATGAAGCGTTGCGGGAAGCCCTAGCGCGCGGCGTCACAATCTTAACGCCTACACACCGGTATGCCCGCGATCTTAGCCAACGGTTTCGAGACAGGGAGGCAGAAGTTTCTGCTACGTCTTCACAGATTCTCAGTGTGGACCGGTGGGCAGAGGGGCGGTGGAGACATCTTGCAGAGCAAGGTCTCTGTGAGCCAAGGCGCCTACTAAACACCTACGAGCGACAGACTGTGTGGCGAGATATCGTCGTGTCGGAGATCGAATCCCGCGATGCTGAATTCGCTCTGATCCAACCCCAGGTGGCGAGCCAACTCGCTCAACGCTGCCGAGAAATCATGAAAACCCACCGGGTGCCGTGGTCGATCCAGGGTATAAAAAGTATTTTCTCAATCGAATTTGATACTAAAGTCTTTTATGAGTGGTTGAGTGCATGCGATCGTTTGTTGGCGAAGAAGCAGTGGCTGTTCCCCGAGGATTTGCACGAAGTCATCAGCCAAGCCACAGTGAATAAATCCGGGGAAGTTTGGCTTTTAAATCATCCAGCACCCACACCAGCATTGAAAGAGGCCATCGAGGTCTGTTTTGAGTCTTCAACTTGGTTCGAACTCACGCCATGGCGCGATCCGGAGCCTGCCCTGCAGTTCGAATCTAAGTCCCAGGAGTTGAAGGCGGCAGCGATATGGGCACTGGACACGCAGGCAACTCCAGGAGCTTCGTGCGCCATTGTATTGAGTAACTATCAAGAGGATCGAGCCGAGCTGGAATATCGCTTGCGTGAGGCCTTTCAGTGCCTGGACGCCGAGTATACCGCGCTGCCAGTGACTTTTAGTCGAGGATTGGAGTTATCCAGAGTACCTGTATTTCGGGATTTATTGCTTTTGCTGCGCCTGCTCGAGGGTGACCTCACGCGTAATGGGCTAGTTGCGCTTCTTAGGTCGCCTTATCTCGTCGGTCGACAGCCGCCCAAAAGCTTTGCAACCCTTATTGAACGATTGTTTGCTACGCGAAAAGCAAGGCTAAATATTGCGGATATTCGTTCGCTAATGACGAAAGAAGATCGGGAGCAACGGTTGCTGTCGGGTCTTTTGCAGGCTCGCGATGCTCGCTGGCATACCAAGAAATACAGCATTGGCGAATGGCGCACCGCGCTTATCGAACTCATTGATCAAATTCGCTGGCCCAGCCAAACAGCGTTGGATTCACTGGAGTATCAGCAGGTATCGCAGCTTACCAACGTGCTTGACTCCATCGAAATGAATCCAGCGCTTGGTCGAGAGATAAGTCTCACGCGATTCATCCAAGAGTTAGAAACCGCATTAAAAGGCCAGTTATTTCAGCCTAAAACCGATCAGCACCTCATTACTGTGTTAGCACTGCAGGACGCGGTCGGGCTGGAGTTCGAATCGGTACGAGTGGTCGGTACCTCCAGCCAACATCTTCCCAGCACGGTCGCGCCACTCGCGTTTATTCCACAGGCGGTAAAGCGCCAATTTGGAATCGATGTTGATGACATGGTTGCCGAGCAAAGGCGGGTCGGAGCTATGCTAGAGGCCCTTCGAAGCAATGCCGAAAGCTTTCAGATGACAATGAGCCGCCAGATCGATGGGGCTGCGAACCTCTCGAGTATCTTTTGCTCTGAGCTCGTTCCAGCGGATAGCAATATTTTGACCGTTGAGCGCTGGGTCGGCCCTGGAGACCAAGAGTCTCTTGAGCATCTTGTCGCAGATGAGACCACCTCATTACCCAGACCACATGCCAGCAAAGGGGGAACAGGACTACTTCAGAGCCAGGCCGATTGTGGTGTGCAAGCCTGGTTGAGACATCGTATGGGGCTGAAACCACTTAAAACCGCTGACATAGCGCTTAACGCTCTAGACCGTGGGACGACCCTACACCGAGCGCTAGAGTTGCTTACAAAGCGTTTGAACGACCGGCAGGCGTTTCTAAGCTGCACCGACGGCGACGCCCTCAGTATTTGCGAAGAGGCCGCTCGAGGCGCTGTGAATCATTTGGACAGTGATGTACGCCAGCGCGTCGGAGGAGGGATTCTTAAACTTGAGGAGGCTCGACTAAAAGAAACCTTGCTCACTTGGATCGATTTTGAACGAACAAGAACAATTGAATTTGAAATAGAGCAACGTGAATACAAGATATCGTGGCTGCACAACGGGTTAGAGCTTAACGTCACTGCAGACCGTATCGACCGCTTGGAATCTGGCGATACGCTGATCATCGATTATAAAAGCAGCCCGAGCCCCTCAATCTATCCTTGGGTTAATCCTGTGCTTCGCTTGCCGCAGCTACCTGCCTACGCCATTGCTACTCAGCGCTTGGGCGCAATTGGTATCGCCGCACCCAAGCGCAAGGATCCCGAGCTGTTGATCGCTGGCAGTGCGGTGGGAATTGCCGCTGTCGATACTAAAGCTCAAAAAGCCATGGACAAGGCAGGCTTGAGTGACACAGCTGCTTTAGTCGTGCATTGGGACGCCCTGTTAGCTAATCTCGTCGACGACTACCTCAACGGAAGCCTGACGCTCCCTGAGTCCGACAGTGTGTGCAGGCTCTGTGACTTCCATGCTATTTGCAGAATAAGACTGACCGAGGATGAGCAGGACGCGGAACTCGAGGGGAGCAGGTAAATGAGTGATCAAGCTATTCGAGCACGCTTGCTTAAGACCGACGAGAGCTTTTGTGTCACGGCGCCTGCTGGATCGGGCAAGACTAGTGTACTGACACAGCGCATCCTCTCGTTGCTTGCCAAGGTTGATAAACCAGAGCAGGTATTAGCAATCACTTTTACCCGTAAAGCAGCGGCAGAAATGAAGTCGCGCGTTCTCGAAGCACTAGTGGCGGCCAAGCAACACAAAAAAGCAACATCAGAGCATGAACACCTCACCATCGACCTTGCAAAGCGGGCGATTGAACACAGTCATCAAACCGGCAGGGAGATCCACGCAGAGTCTCTGAACATTAAGACGATCGATGGTCTTTGCGGCTATTTGAGTCGCGGCATGCCGCTATTGAGTGGTTTGGGAGGGAGTGTCGGTCTCGTGGAGGACGCGTCGCCCCTTTATCGTGAGGCTGTTGAGGGACTTTATGCACAACTGCCTGCCGACAATGATTATGCTGATTCACTCAGGGCGCTTCTGCTGAGTTTTGACAACGACTGGCAGCGGCTGTCAGAGCTACTGCTGGACCTCTTATCGCGAAGGGCCGATTGGCTCAGAGAGCTCGGCCAGCACATCTCCCCTCAGCAATCTGAAACCGCTATCCGCAGCAACATCGCAGGGAATATTGAGTCGAGGTTGGCGATCGCGGCTCAGTCAATATCAACGCCGCAACTAGAGCTGGTAAAAACCTTGGCCATACGAGCGGCGATGCGGATCGCCGCCACCTATGCCGAGGGAGCCAATAGCTCGAGGACGATTCCTCTCTGTCCTGAAGGCGACTTTTCGTTAGCCCCTACCACCGACTGCCTAAAATACTGGCAGTGGCTCTGTCGACTAATCCTGAAGGGCGACGACGACGTTCGAGCGCATCTGACGGTAAGCGAGGGATTTGGCCCCGATGCCAAGGAAGACAAAGAGGAGCTATCTGCCTTTCTAAGTTTGGTTGCGCAAAACTCAGTGCTTCACGACATATTTGTCGAAATAAGAGCGTTACCACTGCTGGAAAATAGCCTAGACGACTGGCAGGGTGTTTTACATCTCTCTCGCGTTTTGCCGCTGTTGTCCGCACAATTGCTCACTGTATTTCAAAAATACGGCCAGGTTGACTATGCCCACATCGCGATAGCTGCGGAGGATGCGCTGGGACCTGATGACATGCCCACCGATCTAGCCCTCCGATTGGATTATCAAATTTCCCATATTTTGGTGGATGAATTCCAAGACACCTCACTGTCTCAATTCCGCCTTTTGACTCGTCTTTGTCGGGGTTGGCAGGAGCACAATTCGGATCCCAAGCACAGCAAGCGAACCCTCTTTTTGGTGGGTGACGCGATGCAAAGCATTTACGGGTTTCGACATGCCAATGTCAGTCTCTTTGTCCGAGCCGCTACTGACGGCGTCGCGGGCATACCGCTAACAAGTCTCGCGTTAACCATGAACTTTCGCTCCCAGGCGGGGCTCGTGTCGTGGGTGAACACCCATTTTGAGCCCTTACTCCCCGAGGCTGCAGATTTACGGTTAGGCGCCGTTCCTCAGACCAAAGCTGAGGCACATCATGAAACGTCCCGTGAGCCTGCGGTTCAAATTCACGTTTACCCGGATGACCGGATGCGGGAGGCTGAAGCCACGGCCATAAGAATCTTGGAGCTGAGAAAGAGTGAACCTGATAGCTCAATAGCTGTTTTAGGACGCTCGAGGCCCGCGCTACAGCCCATAGTGCAAGCACTGTTGGCTGAAGGCCTCGAGATCAACGGGAGCGACTTAACCGCCTTAGAAAAGCGCCCAGTGATCAATGATTTGCTATCGCTGTGCCGCTATCTCGCCAACCCAGCGGATCGGGTTGCCTACAGTGCCCTGCTCAGGAGCCCACTTTGTGGGATGACCGCAGCTGATATAGAGATAATGTCACGCATAGAGCGCAGTCAGTCAGAGGTCTTCGATCCATCGCCCGTAGATCTGATCGGTGACGAATTGAGCCCCGATGGATCGATGAGACTCAAACACCTTCGGGCTGGTTTGCAGTGGGCAGAATCGAAACGTGACCGACTCGATCTAGCGGTTTGGATCGAGCTCACCTGGCTGAAGCTGGGCGGTGCTTTAGCCTCTAATGAAGCCGATCTCTCCGACGCCGAAGCTTTTCTTAGCAAACTCCGGAGCTTCGAGAAAGCCGGGCAAGGCTTCGATATCGAAGGTCTAAGTCGCTGGGCAGCCGATTCGTTTTCAAGCTCTGAAAAAGGTCAGGATGCAATCGAAGTGATGACTTTACACAAGAGTAAAGGACTAGAGTTCGATCATGTTTTTATTGTTGGCTGTGGTCAGCGAGATCGAAGCAGTGATAGAGCGCTTTTGCATTGGCATCGCGATCCGGAAAACGGATTTTTGATTGCAGCACGCCCCGAGGATAATCAAAGCGAAGGCCTCTATAACTACCTTCATTGGATGCAGAAGACTCGGGAAGGCTACGAAGCGATCCGACTTTACTATGTTGGCGTTACCCGCGCGAAGGTGAGTTGCTGCCTATCAGGTACGAGACCATCAACGTCTGTATGGCCACCCAAGCCCGGTAATAGTATTTTTGGACGGCTCTGTGAAGTGGCGAGCATCTCCTGCCATTACCACGATCCCATTATTGCCGATAACGAAGGCTCGTCTCAAAAGAAACGCCCACTGACGTTATCGAGACTCACCAGCAATTCAATAAATCGACTCAACCTTGCTCAAGGGTATCCAAGCACTCAAGGCCCACCCGCAGAGAGCGTGCTTCACGATCTAACCTTCGCCGACAACCTCGAAGCGAGACGCTTTGGTACCGTGTTACATCGTGGGCTGGAATTGCTCGCTGAGAGGTCAGAACTGCCGGAGCGCTGCCCTGACGCAATTATTCATGCAATGCGGTTTGGTTTGACCCAGCTCAGCTCAAGCCAGTCGGTTACGGCCGACCAGTTAGATTCATTGGAACAGGATTTGAGCAGGGTACTGTCAGTACCTGAGACCCGATGGGCCCTCGAAGGACATCTGGATGCCCACAACGAGTTCGAGCTCTGGCTGGAAAATGAGCAGCGACAAGTCATTATCGATAGAACTTTTATCGACGCGAGTAGCGGGATACGCTGGGTGATCGACTATAAAACGAGCAGTCCAACAATCGGTCAAGACAACAGCGCGTTTTTGCAGGATCAAACAGAGCGGTATCGCGCTCAATTACAGCAATATGGCGATGCTATTCGTAGCTGGGATTTGCAGTTAGGGCAAGCACGGGAAGTCAAAGCCGCACTGCTTTTCAGCAGAGCGGCTCAGGTTCACGAAGTTCATCTCTAAGCAGGCCCCAAAGGCACCACGCCAGTCGGGTTGATCGAGCTGTGACTGCCGTAGTAATGCCGCTTGATGTGGTCCTGGTTGATTGTCTCAGCAACCCCAGGGTGAGCCGCTAGCCGGGCGGTATAATCCGCGAGCGCGGGCATCTCGCTAATCTTGTGTCGATTCAATTTAAAGTGACCGTGATACACCGAATCAAATCGGATAAGCGTGGTAAATAGACGCCAGTCGGCCTCAGTCAGTTGATCACCTACAAGATAGTCGCGGTCAGATAAGCGCTGCTCGAGCCAATCGAGCGCATCGAAGACTCGGTGATATTCCTCCTCGTAAACGGCTTGCTCGGTAGCGAATCCCGCCTTGTAAACGCCGTTATTGATATCGTGATAAATCCGCTCATTAACTGCGTCGATCTCTTGTTGCAAGGCATCGGGATAAAAGTCCAGCGAGTTACCGGTCAGCGCATTAAACGACGTATTAAAAATCCGTAGGATTTCAGAGCTTTCATTGTTAACGATGCTACTTGTCGTCTTGTCCCAGAGGACAGGGACTGTCACCCGTCCCTCGTAATCTGGGTCAGCCTTGAGATAGATCTGATACATGTAGTCAGCCCCGGTTTCGGAGTCTGGCTGGCTGAGGACCCAGCCGTTCTCGAGCATGAGTGGATCAACCCCACTCACCGTAATGTGCTCCGTTAAGCCTTTAAGGACGCGAAATATGAGCGTTCTATGCGCCCAGGGACAAGCGAGAGATACAAACAGATGATATCGACCAGACTCCGGTGGTAGGGCAGTACCTTCTGCAATAGCTCGTCTGAAGCAACTGTCCTGACGGATAAAGCGACCGCCATTACCGTCTGTGTCGTACCATTGATCGACCCATTGTCCGTTTACTAGGAGACCCATTTTTACCCCTCTCGTATCAAAGCATCTGCACTAAAACGCCCACTACCCGCCACACTTAGCGATAAACTCATAGCCAACAGAGACAGTGCGAACTCATACCCATTGTTGCTAATGAAAAACCCATTCGCCAAATGGACCGAAAACAGCGCAACCAGCATGACCACACTAGCCAGAATTGCTACGGGGCGAGTCATCAGACCGATTAGCATCGCAATACCACCGAAAAACTCGATTCCACCAGC
>MDTB01015723.1_pt1 | contig 21205 bp, 19 predicted proteins | sample 811161 | NCBI WGS metagenome assembly MDTB01 (sample SAMN05326650, study PRJNA326480) | marine metagenome | isolation source: seawater | place: Mediterranean Sea | collected 2009
GAACACGCTGCATGATGGAAGTCTGGTCCATAAGTCGAACTGCAATTTTTTCACCGTTAACAACGGTAAATTTGACTCCGTCAGGGTCTATATGTCGGGCGAGAACACGCTCAGGAACGACCCCGGCCAGACGTAATCAGCAGGCTGATGGTGACTGGCGCGCCAGATGCGTTTTTCCGCAGAGACGCCAACACCTGTATCCCGCTGTTTTCATGTCATTATCTGAGAGTGAAATGGTGGGCGTGACAGGGATTGAACCTGTGACCCCGCCGAGACCGACGGGATGGCGATAAAATCCGCCAGCGCGTCGATGAACCGTGTCTGATGGTCGTCAAGATAGCTGTTCCAGCCCATGATCGTATCCCCCTGACCGTATCCCTGCCCGCCCGCAGGTGATCCGAATGGCGATACAGACCAGATCGCCCGGACCGCCAAGGCATGAGCCTACAACCATTCGCGCCGGAACCGGAAGCCAATTTCACGCCGGCAGCATGCGGGAACCGCCATGCCACGGTCCCGGACGGGCTATCCGACAAAGGCCTTTTCAATCACAAAATCCGCCGGACGGGCATTCGCCCCCTCGACAAGGCCCCGCGCCAGCAACGCGTCGCGCATGTCATTCAACATCGCCATCGACCCGCAGATCATGGCGCGGTCGGTGTCCGGACTCAGCGTAGCGTCCGCCGCCGCCTCAATGCGCCCGTCGGCAAGACAGGTTGTCAGGCGTCCGGTCATTGTCGACGGCTCTCGGGTGGTTGCGGTGATCAGCTGCAGCTGCTCCGCCGCCAGTTCGCCCACCAGCGGATCGTCGGCCATGGCGGCCGCCAGCGCCTTTGCATAGGCAAGCTCGGGCAGATGCCGGCATCCCTGCACAAGTATCAGCCTGTCGAATTTCGCATAGCTTTCCGGATCGCGGATGATCGAGGCAAAGGGCGCGATTCCGGTACCGGTGGCGAACATCCACAGCCGCCTGCCCGGCAGTAGCGCATCAGTGACCAGTGTGCCGGTGGCCTTGCGGCGCATCCAGATGATGTCGCCCGGCCGGATGTGCTGAAGACGCTCGGTCAGCGGGCCGCCCGGCACCTTGATGGAATAGAACTCCAGCGTGTCATCCCAGTTCGGCGATGCAATGGAATAGGCCCGGAAGACCGGCGCCTCGCCGGGAAGGCCGATCATCACGAATTCGCCAGAGCAAAAGCGAAAGCTTGCCGGACGCGTCACGCGAAAACGGAACAGGCTGTCCGTGTAATGCTCGATTTCTGTCACTGTCTCGGCGAAACACCCGTCTGGCACCGGCGTCCGGTCGCCAGCGGACAGTGATATCTGTGTCGACTGAATCGTCATCACCCGCATACCCGAATTAATCGAAACCGGCGGGTCGTGACCATCCATATCTGGTCAGAACCGACCCATTCAAAATTCATTAGCATGCAAATAAACTGTCTGCAAATATTTTGTTTGTATACCAACGAAACAGGCGCGCAGCCGCTACCCTGTATCAGCGCCCTTCATCGCGGCGCGGCGCGCGGCGGTCGCCTGACTGTCGACGGACAGCTCTCCATCGCAATCCGTGCCGACGATCACGCCATAGAACCTGGCGGCCTGATCCGTCGTATAGCGACCAAGGCGCACATCCTCGAAAACCGCGTTTGCCTCGCGTTCCAGCGGATCGCCATATCCGCCGCCACCCGGCGTGCGGACCCATACCCGGTCGCCCGGGGCGAGCGCGATATCCTGTTCCTTTGACAGATGGAGCGGCACATATGTCTCGCCATCACGCAGCACCACAACCTTGTTCACATCGCCGTCACCACCGCCCAGAACGCCCTGCGGGCCGAACCTGCCATGGTCCATCACAAAGCTGGCGCGCGCCTCGCCATTGCGCAGCTCCAGCTCGTAATCCAGACCAAAGCCGCCACGTGTACGGCCCGCCCCGGCGGACCCCTCATGCAACGCGTAATGGTGATAGAGAACCGGGAAGGCCTGCTCCATGATTTCCACCGGCGGCGCTTTTGAAATGCCGATGGTCGAGCAGCCATTGCTCAGCCCGTCGCCATCGGCGCTGCCGCCATAGCCGCCACCCGACAGCTGATACATCACAAAATCGCGGCCGCGTTCGGCATTATGGCCACCAAGCGCGAAATTGCCGCTGGTGCCGGCCGGGGCGGCTGTCACCCGGTCTGGAAGCGGCTGCACCATCGCGGCGAAAACCGCCTCGGCGATACGCTGGCTGACCTCGGCGGCACAGCCCGATACCGGACGCGGATAATGGGCGTCAAGAAAGGTGCCTTCCGGCCGGATCACCTCCAGCGGCTCAAAGGCGCCGGCGCTGATCGGCACTTCGGGAAAAATATGCCGCATGGCCAGATAGACCGAGCTGAGCGTCGTTGCCAGCACCGAATTCATCGGTCCCCGGCAAGGCGGGCTGGAGCCGGCAAAGTCAAAGACCAGCCTGTCCTCGATCTTGCTGATGCTGAGCCGGATCTCGAGCGGCTCGTCCACCACCCCGTCGCTGTCGACATAGGCCACCGACTGCCAGCGGCCCTCGGGCATGGTGGCAATCATCTGGCGCATCTGCGTGGCGGCGCGCTGGCGCAGCTCGGTGACCGCCTCGGCGACAACATCATCCCCATAGCGGTCAAGCAGAAGGTCCAGCCTGTCCGCGCCGACATCCAGCGCGGCGGCCTGCGCCTTCACATCGCCAATACGCTGGTCGGCCACACGGATATTGGAACAGATGATGGCGTAGATTTCCTCATCCATGACACCCTGCTTGAACAATTTCACAGGCGGCAGGCGCAGCCCTTCCTGCTCAACCGCCGTCGCCGAGGCGGAAAAGCCGCCCGGCACCGCGCCGCCTGTATCCGGCCAGTGGCCGGTATTGGACAGCCAGCACCACAAGGCGCCGTTACGGTAATAGGGGCGCACAAACCGCACATCCATCAGATGCGTGCCGCCAAGATAGGGATCATTGACGATATAGATATCCCCCGGCTCCGGTGCCCCCACGCGCCCCTCGCCAATCAGCCGGATCAGCTCGGCGGTCGAATATTGCATGGTGCCGACAAAGACCGGCAGGCCGCCGGCCCCCTGCGCCACAAGCGCCCCGTCTTCGGCGGCATAGATGCCGTCGGACCGGTCATTCGCCTCGGCGATAACCGGCGAGAAGGCGGCCCGTGAAAAGCTGAGATCCATTTCATCACAGACCTGTTGCAGCCCGGCCTGGATGACGCTGAGGGTGATCGGATCAAGTTTAATGGAAACAGCTTTCTTCGTGTCCGGACTCATGACGCGCGTCCGACAGTGACAAAGATATTGCCGTCATCATCGGAGACCGCGCTGTCCTGCGGTTCGATGAGAATGGTGGTGTCCATCTGTTCCAGGATCGCCGGCCCGGCAAGCCGCGCGTCAAGTGGCAGCTTTTCACGGGCATAGACAGGTGTATCCTGCCAGCAAGACTCCGCGCCGCCGCCATCGAACCAGACCGGACGGCTGGCAGTCTGCGCCGCCGCCACCGACCCGGCGCGGGCGCTGTTGTCGATCAGGCCGGCAAGATCCACCTCGGGACGCCGGCCGGTGACACTTGTATTCACATTGACAATCTGCGCCCTGATTTCAGGCAGGCGCACCCGGAACCTGTTGTAGTAGACCTCCTCGAATGCCTTCTGGATGTCCGCCCGTGTCATCTCCGCCGATTCCAGGGGCACCGAAAGAAGATGCGTCTGGCCGGCGAACTGCATGTCCAGTGAATGTGTCACATCAATGGCCTCGATACGGACCGGCTCCTGGCGGATCAGCGCCTCGCCCTCGCCTGCCTGGTGTTCCAGCATCCCGGTCAGCCGGTCGATCTCCATCCCGTCGAGCGGCCTGTTCACGGTGCGCACAAAGTCATGGCGCAGATCGGCGACAATGCAGCCAAGCGCGTTGGTGATCCCCGGCCGCGCCGGCACCAGCACCTCTGGCACGCCCAATTCACCCGCCAGCGCGGAGGCGTGCAGCGGCCCCGCCCCGCCAAAGGCGAACAGGCTGAAATCGCGCGGATCAAGGCCCAGCGAGACAGACACCATCCGCGTCGCCCCGGCCATGCGCGTAGTAGCCATACGCAGCACCGCCGCCGCCGCTGTTTCGGCATCAACACCCAGCGGATCACCAAGCCGGGCCTGGAAAATCCGCCTTATATCCTCGATATCAACCGCCCCCGGCACCGATTTCAGCTTGCCGACATCCAGCCGGCCCAGCACCATGTTCGCGTCTGAGATGGTGGGCAGGTCGCCGCCGCGCCCGTAGCAGATCGGTCCGGGATCGGCCCCGGCGCTCTGCGGCCCAACCTCGAGAAGCCCGGCTTCATTGACCCGCGCAATCGACCCGCCACCGGCCCCGATGGTGCGGACATCAACCATCGGAACATGGATCGGCATCGCATATTCGATTTCGATCTCGTTCGAGACGGAAGGCTGGCAGTCGCGGATCAGCGCCACATCGGTCGAGGTGCCGCCCATGTCATAGCTGATCAGATTCGGACGGTTGGCGCGGCGCCCGGTATAGGCGGCGGCGATCACTCCGGATGCCGGACCTGACATCACCGTCTTCGCCGCCTCCTTGACGACACGGCTTGCCGAAACAGTGCCGCCATTGCCGTTCATCACCAGCAGCTCGCCCCCATAGCCGCCATCGGCAAGCTCGTCGGCGAGGCGTTTCACATAGCGTTCCAGAAGCGGCTGCACCGAGGCATTTACCGCCGCTGTGACACCGCGTTCAAACTCGCGGCTCTCCGACAGCAGCCCGTGGCCCATGGTGATATAGCTGTTCGGCCAGATATCGGCCAGCACCTCGGCGGCCCTGATCTCGTGCGCCGAGTTCGCATAGGCATGCAGAAAATGGATGACAACCGATTCCGCGCCGCGCGCCAGCAGCGCCGCGCCGGCCGCGCGCACCGCCGCCTCGTCCAGCGCGGTGACGATACGGCCGGCATAATCCATCCGCTCCGGCACCTCGATGCGCAGGTCACGCGGGATGATCGGGTCAAAATGCCCCTTCATGCCATAGGGCTGCGGCCGGGTGCGGCGGCCCAGCTCCAGCACATCGCGGAAACCGGCGGTGGTGATCAGCCCGGTCCGGCTCAGCTTGCGCTCCAGCACGGCGTTTGTCGTGGTAGTGGTGCCGTGGATGACCAGCGCCACGCGCGACAGCTCGCTTTCCGCTTCGGCGACAGCGTTCATCACGCCGAATGCCTGATTGTCCAGCGTGCTGGCGACCTTGGCCAGACGCACAGCGCCGCTGGTCTGGTCAAGCCTGACAAGGTCAGTGAAGGTGCCGCCGACATCGACGCCGATCAGATCACCGTCATAGCTTTTCTCACTGCTGTCCATGCCTGTTATCTCCAGAACATCTTTCCCGGCGCATTTCCCGACGCATTTTCCGGCGCACCGCCCTATCCAGTGGCGATCAGTCATTGGCCGTAAAATTATTAACCGTAAATCATTAGCCATAAATCATTGGTATGCAAATGAGCGCTAAATCTTGACAAAAAGTCAAACGGATTTCCAGAATGACGGATGGTGTGCAGGAAACAATGGCGGGAGCAGCCGGCACGAATCGGGGCCGGTATTGCGGCCGCCGCCATCATGGCACCGACCAGCGCCAGCGCCCACGCCACCGGCCAGAGTTTTGTCGCGCTGCTGCCCACCGGGCCCTATATGGCCGTCGGCGTTGCCATCGTCGCGCTGAGCATCATGCTTTTATGGTTCCTGCCGCAGCATTCGGCCGCCCGGCTTTTGCCAAGCCGCAGCTGTGGCCGCATCGCCGCGCCGCCGGCAGCCCGGTCAGCCGGCAGCTTTCTGACCTTCCTGTTGTTGTGCGGCGGCATCGCGGGCGGGTTGACGGGTACACGCGATCCGCTGGAAAACCCGCTGGTGCTGGGCTTCTGGGTGGCATTCTGGATGGCATCGCCAATGATTCAGGGATATGGGTTCAATCTGTGGGGCTGGATATCGCCCTGGCAATGGGCGGCGCGGCCGCTTGCCGAACTGACCGGCCGGCCGGTCCTGCCCCTGCCCCGACGCGTCGGCGTCTGGCCGGCGGCGATTCTGCTGCTCGGGTTTTCGGCCTTCACCCTCGCCGACCCGGCCCCTGACGACCCGGCGCGGCTTGCCAAGGTGATCGCCACCTACAGCCTGCTGACATTTGCCGGCATGGCGCTGGTCGGGCCGCGCCGCTGGCTGCGGCAGGTGGAATTCCTGTCTGTGCTGATGGCGCAGTTCGGCAGGCTGGGGCTGCTGGCGCGTCGCGGCAGGCGGGCGCGGGCGGGATGGCCGGGCTGGCAGCTGGCAAGCGGTGCCGCCGCGGTGCCGGGCATTCCGGTCTTTATCCTTGTGCTGCTTGGCACCGGATCCTTCGACGGTTTTAACGAGACCTTTGTCTGGCTGGACCTGATCGGCGTCAATCCGCTGGCATTTCCCGGCCGCTCGGCCGTTATCGGACAGGTGATCACCGGCCTTGTGGTGGCGAATCTGCTGCTGATCGGGCTGTTCCTGACGATGATCCGGATCGGTGACGGGCTGGTTGGCGGCAACCGCACGCCCGCACAGCTTCTGGCGCTGTTCGCGCCGACCATCCTGCCCATCGCGCTGGCCTATCACACGGCGCATTATCTGCCGTCGCTTCTGGTTGATGGCCAGTATGTGATGATCGCGCTGAATGACCCTTTCGGTACAGGCGCGGACATTCTCGGGCTTGCTGATTACTATGTCACCACCGGCTTTTTCAATCATCGCGAAACGATGCGAGTCATCTGGCTGACCCAGGCGGCGGTGATTGTGCTTGGCCATGTCATCGCGGTCATCCTGGCGCATGCCGCAGCGGTGCAGGCCTATGGGGATGTCGCGAGGGCCTTTCGCGCCGGCCTGCCGCTGGCTTTATTCATGGTTCTCTATACTTGGCTCGGCCTGTGGCTGCTGGCCGCCCCGAAAGGCGGGTAACTCCGGCCCGGTCATTTTGGGCTGGACATAATATTTGCATACACACAAACTCGAAGACCACCATATAAAAAGAATCCGGAGCAACAATCGGAATATCAGGAAACATCAGGAAGGGAGGCCATCATGAAAAAAACGATCCATGACAAGTCGGCTGACAACACCCGGGCAACAGATACGGGTGACGGCCGGATTGACGCAGCAAAGCCAAGCCGCCGCAGGGCGATCAAGACGCTGGCAGCCACCACCGCCCTCGCCGCGACCGCCAGCAGCATGCCGCTGTTCGGGCGCTACGGCCAGGTGCAGAGCTCGGAGCCCATCAAGATCGGCTTCCAGGTGCACAGAACCGGCATCGGTGCCGCCTATGGCCGCTGGTATGACCGCACGACCAAGGCCGCTGTGAAGAAGATCAATGACGAGGGCGGGATCAATGGTCGCGCTGTCGAGATTGTCGCCGAGGATGACGGCACGGACCCGAAGCGGGGTGCCGAGGTTGTTGAGAAAATGGCGACCCAGCATGGGTGTGACATCGCGTTCGGAACCCTGTTCAGCCATGTGGTGATCGGTTCGGCACCGCGAGCGGGCGAACTGAAGATCCCGTATTTCGTTGTCTCGGAAGGGCATCATGTCGCCAGCGGCATGCTGAACCGCTACACGCTGCAGCCCGGCATCACCGATGTGAAGAGCCAGGTGCAGGCGATGGCTCCCTTTGTGAACAACACACTTGGCAAGAAGGTCACGATGATCTATCCAGATTTTGCCTTCGGACATGATCACCGCGACTATTTCTCGGCTGCGGTCGAGGCGCAGGGCGGCGAGGTTGTGGCGAAAATCGCCATTCCGCCGACAGAATCCTCATTCACCAAATATTTCCCCAAAATCCCGCGCAACACGGATGTGATCTATCATGTCATGGTGGGGCCGGCGGTTCTGACCTTCGTCAAGGAAATGGGTGAATTCTTCGGCAATTCACGGCCCGAGATCTTTGGCTTTATCGATTCACTCGAGGCCGTTGATCTGGCCAGCCCGGGCCTTGAATTCCTTGAAGGCACCTATTTCTGGGAAGGCAACCCGCGCTACGCGCAGGCCGACCAGTCCGAATATGACAAGGCGTATCGCGCGGCTGTCGGTGTCGATGCGAACGGCGCTTCGCTGTCGGATTCAAAGGATGTGGCGACTTATGCCCATATGTTCGGCTGCTGGGAGACGCTGCATATCGTCAAGGCCGGCATGGAAGCCAGCGGATATGCCGGCGCCGGCGACCGCGCCAAGCTGATCGAGGCGGTGGAGTCGATGAGCGCGATGCCGCATTCCTTTGCGCACCCGCAGGGCGCGAAAGAGTTCAACGGCAAGACACACCAGACCTTTGGCCACCAGTACATTACACGCGTGACCAACAGCAAGCTGGTGCTTGCGCACACCACATCGATCGCGGATACCTATTATCCCGACGAGGTGGATTACACGACCCAGTCCTTCTAGGGCGACGGCGTGGTCCGCAGCCGCGGCCCACGCCCTTTCTTTATTTTTCACCTGATATCTTTTTCTACGCTCTGGGGAGATGGCGTTAGCCGCATCGCATGGAACTCGGGCCCTATCTGATTCTTGGTCTCCTTGAGGGACTGGTCACCGCCGCCGTGCTGTCGCTGATGGCACTCGGCCTGTCGCTTGTCTTCGGGGTGATGCGGGTGGTCAATGTCTCGCACGGCGAATTCTTCATGGTCGGCGCGGTACTGGCCTGGTGGATCGCCAATCTGGTGGGCGGTCATCCGGCGCTTGGCTTCCTGGCCGCGCTGGTGCTGGCACCGCTGCTGACGGCCGGTCTCGCCATGCTGGCCGACCAGTTGGTGCTGAAGCGGATCGGCTATGACCCCGAACGCACAATCGTCGCGACCATTGGCCTTCTGTATGTCATCCAGCAGGTCACGCTTATGACCTACGGTCCTGACGCGCGCCCGGTCGGGGCCCCGTTCAATCATCGCCTGTCGATCCCCTTTGTCGAATGGACCGATGGCGGGCTGGCGATGTACTGGCCCTGGGGGCTTGGCACGACAAGCTACAAGCTGGCGGTGATCGGCGCCGCCGTTATTCTGCTGACCGCCATCTGGCTGCTGATGACACGGACCCGATACGGATTGCTGATGCGGGCCACGCAGCTCGACCGCGAGACGGCACAGGCCTTCGCCATTCCGGTCGGAAAAGTCTATGCCTCGGTCTTCGGACTCGGCGCCGGGCTGGCGGCGCTTGGCGGCGTGCTGATCGTGCCCATCCAGCAGGCCCATTACCTGATGGGGCACGACCCGCTGCTGCTGTCCTTCATCGTGGTGATCATCGGCGGTCTGGGCAGCCTTCCCGGCACGGTTGTGGCGGCGTTGCTGATCGGCATCAGCGACGGCATGATCTCGGTCTTCTTTTCACCAACCCTGGCCAAGATTATCGCCACGCTGGCGGTGGCCCTCGTGCTGGTCTTCCGGCCACAGGGGCTGTTTGGAAAGCGCACGCTATGACCGATGTGCAGAAATCCTGGGCGCTTCATCTCGGCGTTATCGCACTGCTGTTCGTGTTGCAGTTCATCCTGCCCGCCTATCACCATGGCAGCCTCGCCCGGATCATGGTGCTGACCTGCTATGCTATTGGCTACAACATCCTGTTCGGCTATACCGGCCTTCTCAGCCTGGGGCACGCGCTGTTCTTCGCCGCCGGCATGTATGGCCTGTCTCTCTCCATCCAGCATCTTGACTGGGCCGCCGGGCCGGCGCTGCTGGCGGGTATTGTGGCCGGGTTCGGCGTGGCGCTTGTAATCGGCCTGCTGCTGCTGCGTACCGCCGGTGTCGCTTTCATGATTGTGACACTGATGTTCGCGCAGGCCGGCTATCTGACGGTACTGTATTTCGGCGAATGGACACGCGGCGATGAAGGTTTTGTGATCCGGCAGGAACTGCGCCAGATCGCCGGGTTCGATCTGTCCGACCCGACAAGCCGCTATTTCGCCGCGCTGCTGCTGATGACGGTGTGCATCCTGATCACGCTGCGTGTGGTGCAGACAGGGTTCGGGCGGGTGCTTGTCGCAATGCGCGAGAATGAGGAACGCACCCGCATGCTGGGCTATGATATTCAGCGACACAAGCTTGCGGCCATCCTGCTGTCGGGAACCATGTCGGCGGCGGCCGGCGCGGCCTACGGGCTGCTTTTCGGCTATGCCGGGGCCACCTTCGCCTCGGTGCAATATTCGATCTTTCCGCTTCTCTGGGTGCTTCTTGGCGGTGCCGGCACCGTTCTGGGACCCTTTATCGGAACCCTGTTCATGTTCTATCTCATCGATCTTTCCAGCGGGCTGACCACCGCCTATATGCTGATCGCCGGCCTTGTGCTGGTGGCGCTGACCCTGTTCGCGCCGCAGGGGCTTGTCGGCGAGCTGCGGCGGCGCACCATGCGGTGGCTGCCATGAGCCTGTTGTCCACACGCGACCTCAGCCGGCATTTCGGTGGCCTGAAGGCCGTGGAGAATGTCGATTTTGACCTTCCCGCCGGCCAGGTGCGCGCGCTGATCGGTCCGAACGGGGCCGGCAAGACAACCTTTGTCGGCATGCTGTCGGGCCGGATTCCGGCAAGCCGCGGACAGATCGTCTTTGACGGACGCGATGTCACCTCCGAACCGGCGCATCGGCGTATCCGCGCCGGCATGGCCTATACCTTCCAGATCACATCGGTCTATGGCCGCCTGCCGGTGACCGAGAATGTCGCGCTGGCGGTGCGCTGGCGCACCGACGGCGACGAGGCCGAGACCGGACGGCGTGTGCGCGAGGCGCTGGAACGCGTTGGCATCGCCGACCGCGCCGACCAGCTTGCCGGTGACCTGAGTTACGGGCATCAGCGGCTTCTGGAGATTGCGATGGGGCTGAGCCAGGGGCCGCGCCTGCTGATCCTTGATGAACCGACACAGGGCCTCGCCGACAGCGAGATCGCCGACTTCATTGCGCTGATCCGGAATCTGGCGGGCGAAATGACCATCCTGCTGATCGAACACAACATCAATGTTGTCATGCAGACGGCCGACGCCATCACCGTTCTGAATGCCGGACAGGTGCTTGCCGAGGGCACACCTGACGCGATACGGGCCAATGCCGCCGTGCAGGCGGCCTATCTGGGGACAGGCTGATGCTGAATGTAAGCGGATTGTCGTCCGGATATGGCGAGGCGCAGGTCCTGCATGACGTGTCCTTCAATGTCGAGGCCGGCGAGATTGTCTGCCTTCTTGGGCGCAATGGCGCCGGCAAAAGCACCTGCCTGAAAACCATCATGGGGCTGATCCGCGCCACCGGCGGGCACGTTGAGTGCGGGGGCGTCGAGGTCTCGCGCCTGCCGGCGGATGAGGTACCACGCCACGGCATTGGCTACATACCACAGGGACGCCGGCTGTTTTCCGAGCTGACAGTCGCGGAAAATCTGGAAATCGGCCTGATGGTCAGCCGCAAGGACCACACCTTTCGGGAGCAGGTGCTGGAGATGTTCCCGCGGCTTCGCGAAAGGTTGCACCAGCGCGCCAATACGCTGTCGGGCGGCGAACAGCAGATGCTGGCCACCGGCCGCGCGCTGTGTATCAACCCGTCGGTACTGCTGCTGGACGAGCCGACCGAGGGGTTGCAACCCTCGATGATCGAACAGATCCGTCAGGCTGTCACCGCCATGCGTGACCGCGGCGTCGCCATCCTGCTGGTTGAACAGCGCGTCGATGCGGTGCTGTCGATCGCCGACCGGGTGGTGTTTCTGGAAAACGGCCACAGCCATGCGCCGGTCGCGGCCGGTGAATTGCGCGACAATCCCGATTTGCTGCACCGCTTTGTCGGGGTCTAGTCTGTAACCGGTCCTGCCGTCAGGTCAGCCGCTCAAGAAGCTGCAGCAGCTGGCGGCGTTCCCCGTCATCCAGCGGGGCCAGCGTCTGCCGCGTGACCTCGGCCGCCTGCGGCGCATATTTCCGGTAGAGCGCCCGCCCCTGGCGGGTCGGTGTCAGCATCAGACGCCGCTTGTCACTTTCCAGCGGGGCCGAGCTGATCAGGCTGCGTGCGCGCAGCCTGTCCACAACGCCCTTGATCGTGGCGACATCCATCGCTGTCAGCCTGCCAAGCTCGTTCTGCGAGGCCTGGCCAAGCTCGCACAGCTTGGCCAGCGCGGCAAACTGTGTCGGGGTCATTTCCGGGATCAGCGCCGAGAAAATGGCGATATGCCGCTGAACGGCCCGTCGCATGACAAAGCCAACCTGGCGTTCAAGTACGTATTGGTCAGGTTTGTCCATGATATGTGTCTCCAGCCTGCGGCGACATGGCAGTCGTCTGGCGCCTCATGCGCGGTCATTGACAGTTGACACTACCAGACCCGCATAGCACAGTCTATTCGTACACAAACAAAATATGCTGCAAATTCAATCCGGTCAGTCCATGTCCTATTTACGACCACATCGGCTAGAAGACGCACTTGACTGGCTTGCCACCGAGCGTCCGCTGGTGATGGCCGGCTGCACCGATATCTACCCCCTGCATCAGACCCCGGCCCTTGGCGGGCCCCTTCTTGACATCACCGGGCTTGCCGAGCTGCGCGGGATCACCCTTGCCGATGGCTGGCGCCGCATTGGCGCGGCGACAAGCTGGACCGACATTCTGCGGGCCGACCTGCCCCCGGCCTATGACGGGCTGAAGGCGGCGGCGCGCGAGATCGGCGGTGTGCAGATTCAGGCCAGCGGCACCATTGGCGGCAATCTCTGCACCGCCTCGCCGGCGGGGGACAGCATCCCCTGTCTGATGACACTTGATGCCGAGATCGAGCTTGCCTCGCACCGCGGCAGCCGCCGCCTGCCGTTTGCCACGTTCCTGACCGGGGCACGGCAGACGGCATGCGACGGGGACGAGCTTGTCATTGCCATCCACGTGCCGACAAATGCCGAAACCGGCTGTTCCGGGTTCGAAAAGCTGGGCGCGCGGCGCTATCTGGTGATTTCGATCGCCATGACGGCTGCCCGCCTGGTGATCAGCAATGGTCATATCGACAGCGCGGCGATTGCCGTCGGGGCCTGTGCGCCAGTCGCGGTGCGGTTGACCGCGCTGGAGGACAGCCTGCGCGCGTTGCCCTGTGACGCGGCGGCGGATTGTCTTGGTGACAGCAGACAGCAGATCATGGACGCGCTGTCGCCGATTGATGATGTGCGCGGCTCGGCTGATTACCGGCGCGTTGCCGCCGCCGAACTTGTTGCAAGGCTGGTCGGCAGATTGTGCGGGGAAAGCGGATGATGGACGGATTGCATGATGCCAACGGGCGCATAGGCTTTACTGTCAATGGCGAGGCACGGGATGTCGCCTGCCCACCATCGATGCGGCTGAGCGAGGTGTTGCGCGAGATGCTGGCGCTGCGCGCCACAAAGGTTGGCTGTAATGCCGGTGATTGCGGTGCCTGCACGGTGCTTCTGGATGGCGATCCTGTCTGCGCCTGTCTGGTGCCGGCCGGCCAGGTCGCCGGACGGCAGGTTGAAACCGCCGAGTCGCTTGCCGGCAAGGACCGGGCCCTGTCGGCGCTGCAGGCCGCGTTCCTGCGTCATGGCGCGGCGCAATGCGGCATCTGCACCCCGGGCATGATGATGGCGGCGACCGCGCTGCTGCGCCGCGACGCGGCACCGGACCGGCAGGCTGTGGAGGATGCGCTGGGCGGCGTTCTGTGCCGCTGTACCGGCTATACCAAGATTATCGACGCGGTGATGGATGCCGGCCGTTCCGTTGCCGACAGCGCGATGCCGGCCGCCGGTGCGGCCATCGGCGCCTCTGTCGAGCGGCTTGACGGCCGTGCCAAGGTCGATACCAGCGAAAGGTTCGGCGCCGACAGCTGGCCCGATGGCGCGCGTCTTGTCCGCGCCATCCGCAGCCCGCACTATCTGGCTGATTTCACCTTTGGCGATCTTGACGGATGGGCCGCCGGCCATAGGCAGATTGACGCGGTGATCACGGCCGCCGATATCGCCGGCACAAACGCGTTTGGCGTTATTCCGCCCTTTGCCGACCAGCCGGCGCTGGCCGAGGGAACGGCGCGGTTCCGGGGCGAGGCGGTGGCGCTTGTCGTCGGCGATGCCGACTGGCTCGCCGGGGCGGATCTTTCCGGCTTTCCGGTCACCTGGCAGGCCCGCGAGGCGGCGATCGAGGTCGCGGCGGCGCGCGGCGGCGGGGCCGCCCAGCTGCATGCCGGGCGTGACGGCAATCTGCTGGTCACGGGCCGTGTTGTCAGCGGGGATGGCGCCGATGGCCTTGCCGGCGCCGCAGCTCGCGTCAGCGCCGCTGTCGATACCGCCTATGTCGAACATGCCCCGATCGAGCCCGAGGCCGGATGCGCCTGGATGGAAGGCGATGTCCTTGTCGTCTCGGCCTGTACGCAGGCACCGGTGATGGATCAGGAGGATACAGCAAAGATTCTTGGTCTGCCGCGCGAAAAGGTGCGGATCATTCCGGCCACCGCGGGCGGCGGCTTTGGCACCAAGCTTGATGTCTCGCTGCAGCCGCTTCTGGGCCTTGCTGTCCTGAAAACGGGCAAGCCCTGCCGGATGGTCTTTACCCGGCATGAATCCATGATCGCCACCACCAAGCGGCACCCGGCGGCGATGCGCGGCAGCCTTGCGGCCGATGCGGATGGCCGGCTTGTCGGCATGACCTTCGAGGGGAATTTCAATACCGGCGCCTATGCCAGCTGGGGGCCAACGGTGGCGACACGCGTGCCGATCCATGCCTCCGGCCCCTATCGCGTGCCGCATTACTTCGCCGAGGCGCATGCCATCCATACCAGCGGCCCTGTCGCCGGCGCGTTCCGGGGATTTGGTGTGCCGCAGGCGACAATACTGCAGGAAATCCTGATGGACCGGCTGGCGCTGAAACTTGGCATCGACCGGCTGGAGATGCGCCGCCGCAATGCCCTGCGCGATGATGACCGCACCGTCTGCGGCCAGCAACTGCAGGGGGTCGGCATCGGTGAATGCCTTGATGCGCTGCTGCCGGCATGGCAGGAGGCCGGGCCCCGCATTGCCGCCTTCAATGCGGAACACAGCATGGTGAAACGGGGGCTTGGTATCGCCTCCTGCTGGTATGGCTGCGGTAACACCGCGCTGCCCAACCCGTCGACCATCCGGCTTGGCATCACCGCCGACGGACGGCTGCGGCTGCATCAGGGAGCCACCGATATCGGCCAGGGGTCGAACACGGTGATTACCCAGATCTGCGCCGATGCGCTTGGCGTGCCGCTGGCGGATTTTGAACTTGTCGGCCCGGACACGGCGCTGACCCCTGATTGCGGCAAGACATCGGCCTCGCGCCAGACCTTCATCACCGGCAAGGCGGCGGAACTGTCAGGACGGCGGCTGCGCGCCGACATCCTGCGGCTCAGCAACATGCGCGAGGACGCCACCCTGCGCCTTGACGGGGCGGCCATAACCATCAGTGACGCCGGCGCCACCCGCCATATCTCACTTGCAGACATGCCGGTGGATGAATTCGGCTATGTGCTGCGCGCCGAGGAAAGTTTCGATCCACCAACAGCGCCGCTGGACGCAGACGGTCAGGGCACCCCCTACGCCGTTTACGGCTATGGTGCGCAGGTCGCCGAGATCAAGGTTGATCTGCGGCTCGGCACGGTAAAGGTCATCCGCATCACCGCCGCGCATGATCTTGGACGGGTCATCAACCCGCTGCTGGCCGCCGGTCAGATTGAAGGCGGCGTGGCGCAGGGCCTTGGCATGGCGCTGATGGAGGAATATATCCCCGGCCGCACTGAAAATCTGCACGACTATCTGATTCCGTCGGCGGGCGACATGCCGCAGGTTGAAACCATTTTTATCGAAAAGCCCGATCCGGTCGGTCCGATGGGGGCAAAGGGTCTTGGTGAACATGTGCTGATCCCGACAGCACCCGCCATCCTGAATGCCATCCGCGATGCCAGCGGTGCCGAGATCGACCAGCTGCCGGCGTTGCCCCACCGTGTGCTGGCGGCAATCCGGAAAGCGCGGGAGGTGACGGGCAATGAGTGATAGAAGATGAGTGACCGGCGCGACGAGAAAATCCGCTGCGATGCCTGCCCGGTGATGTGCTATATCGCCGACGGCAACAGCGGTGCCTGTGACCGCTATGCCAACCATGACGGGCAGATTGTCAGGTTGGACCCGCTGACCATCCTTGACCGGCGCATGGCCGCCGGCGACAGCGTAAAACCCTTTCTTGGCGCGAACTGGGATGGCGGGCTTGGCCATGAAGGCGAGCTGTTCGTCACCGCCATTGGTGCCGGCACAACCTATCCCGACTACAAGCCGGCCCCTTTCATCGTCAGTCGCGATATAGAGGGGGTAGATTTCGTCACCGTCGTCACCGAGGCTATTTTCTCCTATTGCGGGGTGAAGGTGAAGATCGATACCGACCGGCACCTTGGCAAGGAAGGCGCGGTCGTGCGCTGCCGCGGCGAGGCTGTCGGGCTTGTCATCACCTCGGAATACGGATCGCAGATGATGTCGCTTGGCGGTGTCGATCATCTGACCGGCGGCTCCAAGGGCGAAGGCCGCGTTACCTGCGATACGCTGATGCGGCTGTGCAACAAGGAGGCTGTCGAGCTGACCATCGACGATGGCGCCACCGTCATCGTCGAGGCCGGCAAACCACCTGTTGTTGACGGCATTCACGAGGAACGCATGCGGGTCGGCTGCGGGTCGGCTACCATCGGCATGTTCGCCTCGCAATGGAAGGGCCTGGTCGACGAGGTGGTTATTGTTGATGACCATATCACCGGTGTTGTTTCCGAACACCAGGCCGGCAAGGTGATTGACTGGCCGGAAACAGGCATAAAGATCAAGGGCCGGCGGTCCACGCCGGGCCGCTATTTCCAGGTGGCCGAACCGGGGCTCGGCTGGGGCGGCACCAATATTGAGGACCCGCTGACCATTCTGGGTGACTGGAACGCGGCAAAGGGGGCGAGGCCCGGGCTGACATTGCTGATGGTCTCCACCACCGGCGAGCAGTTCGGCTATTACATTCTGGATGATGATCTGGTACCGCAGCCGGCCCCGCTTCCCGAGACGCTGCAGGCAACCGTGGATCTCATCACCGAAAATTGCGAGCCGGCGCTCTGCATCGTACTGTTCATGGGCGGGGCCGGTGGCTCGCTGCGCGCTGGCGCGACCCGCAATCCGGTAAAGCTCACCCGCTCGGTACAGAAGAGACATACCGCGGTTTCCTGCGGCGGGGTGCCGGCCTATGTCTGGCCGGGGGGCGGCATCACTATCATGGTCGATGTTCTGAATCTGCCTGAAAACGCCTTTGGCTATGTGCCGACCCCTGCCCTTGTCGCGCCGCTGGAATTCACCGTTCGCCGCGAGGACTATCATGGCCTTGGCGGCCATGACGCCGCCATACGGACCATTGGCGACGCGATCAAGGATGGCAGCGAATACGGGGCCGATGCGCGCATTCTGGGTCCGGGGGCGCGCACGGTCCTGACCCCCGACGACAAGGACGTCTGAGGTGAACGCGCCGCTGCCAGCCGGCCTGCAGGCCAGCCTGTTCGGCGCCGCCCAACGGCTGCATATCCAGTATGGTCCGACCGATCTGGTGATTGACGCTGACGGGCCGGATCGTCTTGCCCTGTTCGAGCTGGCTGTCGATTCCATGCGCGATGTTCTGTCAGGACTTGTCGGAGAACTGTCCTGTCTGCGCGCCCCATGGGACGTGGAACACCCGCCATCCGGCGCTGTGGCGCGCCGCATGCATGATGCCTGCGCCATCGCCGGCGACCGGTTCGTGACCCCGATGGCCGCTGTGGCCGGCGCCATTGCCGATCATGTGCTTGCCGCGATGATGACAGGCCCCCATGCCGCCACCACCACCAAAATCAGTGTCAATAACGGCGGCGATATCGCCTTCTGGACCGGCGCCGGCGCGACAACCCGGGCCGCTATCGCTGGCCCGCTGCATGGCGGTATCACGCTTGCCGGGCCGACAGGATGGCGCGGCTTGGCGACATCCGGCCATGGTGGGCGCAGCCTGTCCCCCGGGATTGCCGACAGCGTGACCGTTCTTGCCGACTGCGCCGCCACCGCCGATGTCGCGGCGACGCTGATCGCCGGTGCCGTTGATTGCCCCGATATGTCGGGCATTGCGCGGCGACCAGCCTGCGAGATCGACCCCGACAGTGATCTGGGCAATCGCCCTGTGACCATCGCGGTGCCGCCGCTTGAGCCGGCGCGGATTGAAAACGCGCTGGCCGCCGGGCACGATCTGGCGACACAGATGATGCGTAGCGGCACCATCGCCGGCGCGGTGCTGGAACTGCAGGGCGAGATTGCCGTGACCGGACTGGACGAGCCGGCGGCGTTGCTGAGGATCGGCCAGAGCTTTGCCGATATTTCAAGACACGGAGACGATTGACCCATGCCCGAATTCCAGCTTCGCAAGATGATGCTGTTTTCCGAGACCATTTATCACGAGAATGGCCCGCCACCGGCCAGTCCGCGCCGCCGCGCGGCCATTGTCGCCATTGTCGCCAACCCCTTTGCCGGCAGCTGGCAGGCGGATCTGCAGTCATCGATGGATGCGCTGAAGCCGCTTGGCCTTGAGATGACCGATGAACTGATCGACGCGCTGGGCGGGATCGAGGGGATTGACGGCTATGGCAAGGCCGCCCTTGCCGGCGAAGGCGGCGAGCTGGAACATACCGCGCTGTGGCATGTGCCGGGCGGCTATTCCATGCGTGAGCGGCTGGGCGCGGCAAAGGCCATTGTGCCGTCAACCATGAAGGTCGGCGGCCCCGGCACCCCGATCGACATACCGCTTGGCCACATCAACGCGGCCTATGTGCGCAGTCATTTCGATGCCATGGAGGTGCGCCTTCCCGATGCCCCGCGCGCCGGCGAGATCATGTTCGCGCTGGCCATGTCACGCGGCCCCAGAATCCATCACCGGATGGGCGGGCTGACGGCCGATGAGGTGAAGGGCGAGGACGGGCTGCGCTGACCGGAACATGTTGTGTATGGCAAGGTCCGGGTTACAGTAAGTCAGTACAGAAACGCTGATAGGGAGAGCGCATATGAAAGCCCTGATCGTAATCGACCCGCAGAATGATTTCTGCCCGGGTGGCGCGCTGGCGGTTGCCGGCGGTGACGAGATCATGCCGCAGATCAACGCGATGATGGATGATTTCGATATGGTGGTGCTGACCCAGGACTGGCACCCCGCCGGCCATTCCAGCTTTGCCTCGTCACATGACGGCGCGGACCCCTTCACCCTCACCGAAATGCCCTATGGCCCGCAGGTGCTGTGGCCGGATCACTGCATTCAGGCGAGTGCGGGCGCGGATTTCCATCCGTCGCTGAACACCGACCGCGCCGACGCCATCATCCGCAAGGGCATGAACCCGGCGGTGGATTCCTATTCCGCCTTTTTCGAGAATGACAAGACCACCGCCACCGGCCTTGCCGGATTACTGAACGGGCGCGGCTGCAACGATCTGACCATGGTCGGACTGGCCACCGACTATTGCGTCGCCTGGTCCGCACTTGACGGTGCGGCGCAGGGTTTTAAGGTCGAGGTGGTCCTTCCGGCCTGCCGGGCGATTGACCTTGACGGGTCGCTGGATGCCGCGCTGGCGAATATGCGCGCGGCCGGGATCAGCTTTGCCGGATAAAGGCGGCTTTGGGAGAGGGTTTCGATGCCAGACAACAATTCAGGCACACACCAGCACGACATACCGCCTCAACGATCGCAGCGCGGCAGCCTGCTGGTGACCTTCATCGGGGGCGCGCTGATCGGTGCCTCGGTCTTCTGGACAGGATCCGAGCTGTTGGCCACGACAGCGGCCACAACAGACGGCATGACCATGCCGGCCAAGGGCGGCGGCAAGCATGCCGGCCACGCCGCGATGATGGTCGCGGTCGATGACTGGGCGGCCAAACCGACGCTGGACACCGCCATCTATGCTGATCCTGTCGGCGGATGGAACCTGAATGTGAAGACCAGCAACTTCACCTTTGATGCCGCCGCCGCCGGGCGCGGCAATGTCGAGGGGAACGGGCATGCGCATGTCTATGTGAACGGGATGAAGCTCGGGCGTATCTATGGCGACTGGCACCATATCGCCAGCCTGCCAAAGGGCCGCCACGAGATTTCGGTGTCGCTTTACGCCAATGACCATAGCGGGCTGGCGCTGGACGGCGCCAAGATCACCAGCACCAGCACCGTCATTGTCAAGTAGCCGGGTCGCTGCCCGCGTCGCCACCACAACTCCTTGTGTCTGGATACTGTCTGCTCCGGCTGCCCTGGCCCTTTCACCACCTGCGATGACCCGCTACGACCGACGGATTTTCACTTCTGTTCCTGGCGGTTCAGGCTGTCCGCAATCACATGGAATGACCGCAGCGCGTTGATGTTGTGCCGCGTGGTCGCATATTCCCCGGCGAACAGGTAACACAGAAGCTCCTCACCCAACGCGGCTTCCTGATTCGCCTAACACAAGTAAGACATTTATTCCGTCTTGGCATCTGCAACTGGCATAGATTGATGCGTACCGCTGGAACCATTGTGCTTTTTGGCTTTTTGGTTACACATTTGCTTCATGAAAAATAATGCACCGGCTCCAATCAAGATGCCAGACAACAGGTGTACCTTTGCATTTAGCGCACTTGCTACGAACATAGTTTTCTCCATATTTTTTGTTGCGTGTTAGCAGGCGGCAATAGAGTTTAGTATTGCAACGGACTGCGACAATTGGGCTGTTGGCTAAGCGGCTGTCGCTAAAACATTTGGCTGGCGACTAACAAAAATTTTTAGCGAACGCTTAATTAGATACCTAAAAAAGACGCTCACGCATGCTTTCAACATGAGACGGGCTGGTGCCACAACATCCGCCAATAACACTAATGCCCTGTGCTTTCCAGCCAATGGCAAAGTCACAGTAAGCAACTGGCGAGATTACATCCTCAAATACCCAGCCTTCCTCAGTCTCGGTTGAAGAATGCGCATAAACGCCGATCGGCCCATCCCACCCCTGCCGCACGGCATCAATGGAGCCAGCCACAAATTCAACTTCGGTATGCATAATATTGATCAGATCAACATCATTGGCTACCGAGAGGGCAATCGCCGGTGCCAATGGGTCGCCAGCATGTAGTCGGAAATCTCCATCCGGCATTAGCGTGGTAGTCAGGCCAACCCAGACCGGCAGTCCGATATC
>MDTB01179650.1_pt1 | contig 21202 bp, 17 predicted proteins | sample 811161 | NCBI WGS metagenome assembly MDTB01 (sample SAMN05326650, study PRJNA326480) | marine metagenome | isolation source: seawater | place: Mediterranean Sea | collected 2009
GACCTGGGTACGCTACTCATGGCTTTCTTTGTGTTGATCCTGGCACGCTCAGTGGTCGATTCGCCACGCATGGAAACCGTTATGGGCTCGGTTGCGTTGGCATTCGGCGTAGAACGTATCGTGCCGAAACTGGAAATACCCATGGGCGAAACACTGCTGGAAACCGACTACACCCCGTCTGACGCTGAAAATACCATCGCCTCAGACGCAACCCAAAACTCTGACGACACGACCCAAGACTATATTAAACAGATGACCGAACGCGGTGACGCGGTATCGAACATTCAAGGTGAATATATACAGGTCCTTGAAGAACTAGAAAACGAAATCGAAACCGGACAAGTTAATGTCACCTTAGAGGACGAGAAGATCGTCGTAGAAATGACCGAGGGCGACGACGGCGCAAAAGGCAAAGACGGTCGCGCCAAAGGTGGCGTTACTCAAGAGACTATCGAGGTGGCAAAAAAAATACATGACCTTACAACATTCGCTACCTCTAACATTGTGCTCAAGCGCGAGCCTGGCTGGGAGGCAAAGGGCCGAGAGGTAACGACATTGAGCAGCGTCGAAGAAATTAAATCTGCCTTGTCTGAGGAAATAAAAGACGGCATTGCTGAAGTGGAAAAACAGGGCGACAGCGTTCTTATTCGCCTTACCAAGGCAGACAGCTTTGTCTCTGGTGAAGCCACTTTGAGCCGCAATTTCGAGACGACCCTGTTGCGAGTTGGTAGCGCTTTGGAGAGCACTATCGGGGTCATTCGTGTTGAGGGTCATACCGACAATCAAATGGTGGGTTTCAGTGACCGCTATAAATCGAATTTTGACCTCTCCGCAGCGCGTGCGGCAGCGGTCGCCGACTATTTGACCGATAACACGAACCTAGAAACCGGAAGACTGACCATAACGGGACTCGCCGACACCAAGCCTATTGCTGCTAACGATAGTTCAGAGGGTCGCGCCAAAAACCGACGCATCGAGTTGTATTTGGATGAGTGAGGTAAGCGAAGACGTCGAATGCCCGCCAGGCTCACCGCCCTGGATGTCGACCTTTGCTGATTTAGCAACATTGCTGATGGCGTTCTTTGTGTTGTTGGTGTCGCAAACCCGCGTTGCCGACCCGGACGAATGGCGAGCGCTGGGGTCTGTTTTTCAGGAAAGCATGGGGCTTTTTACCGACCAAGGCGGTGATGAGGTACCCGTCGGTGATGTCGAAAATACGATCAACTTCCGTAATCAAGCTACCGAACAAGCGTTTGTGGTCAAAGAGAAAACCACGGCGGAAGTGCCAAAGGAGGAGATTCTTGCGGTTACCGAGCTGGCCGGGCAGTTCGACACATACGCCGACATGGAGATTCTCAAAGACACCCTGGCTAATGCCGTTGCTGCGGGCAAAGTTGAGCTTAAAGCTGAGAACGGCAAACTGGTGGTGACTGTGCAGGGGGAGTCGGACAACGACGAGGTAGCCGACGACGATGCGGAGTTGGAGGAAGGTGAAATTGATCAAGAGCTGCTAGAGCTTTATGCCAAGATAGCCGAGGTGCAAGCAGAGATTGAGACTGAGGTCGTGGTTGAGCACATCGATTTGGATCGAACCACCTTGGCTCGGGATGAAGGCTATGAAGAACGCATTACTCAGCAGTTCGAGGCGTTGAAGATTAACCTACAACAAGAAGTTGATGCGGGATTGGCGAAAATCGAAATGATCGATAAGAAGATCGTCATAAAGTTAGCGTCGCAAGATTCTTTTGACTCCGGCTTTGCAACACTGCGGCCAAGCTTCCTGCCAACCCTTGGTCGCGTGCGCGACGCAATTTCTGGCACACCAGAGCGAATCACCGTTTCTGGTCATACCGACGATGTGCCTATTATGTTCAGCGACCGATTTCGCAGTAACTGGGACCTATCATCAGCTCGGGCTTCCGCCGTGGCCGACTTTATGTCGCAAGATCCAAATATTCTGCAAAGTCGATTACGCGTATATGGCTTTGCAGATACCCGCCCTGCTGCCAGCAACGAAACTCGCGAGGGTCGTGCCGAAAACAGACGGATCGAGATCGAAGTCGGTCAGTAACCCATGGCGGACGCAAATCGGCCCAATTCCGTAACTTGTTGGCAATGCAGACACTTTCAAACCAGTTGGGATAAAAATTTTCCCTATCTCTGCAAAAGTCTGAATTTCAAAAGCAAACTCTTGCCAAGCATCGAGGTTAAGCAATCCTCCGGTAAGGATTGCCTGTCGTTTCAGGCTAAACTACAACGCTCTTAGCCCAGACTTGAGCGAAACATTGCCGTGACCCGAAACGATCTTAGCGACGCCGGCCGCTATCTTGCTCTGGCTATTTTGGTCGGCGCAGCAAGCGCTGTTACAGCCAATATTTTCGTTCAAGGCCCCGCCATATTCTCTGCCCTGGCTGACGCTATTCGCCCTCTATTGATTGCCAATTCGCTGCAACACCCTGGCTGGCAGCAAAGTATGCTTTTGTGTTTTGCGGGCGTTTTGATCCTGTCTGCGCGCCGAGCGTTCGGCGTTACCGCGTGGTCCGGGCCAGCGGAAAGCATGTTCGCTTTGCAGTATCGTCGCGGCCCCGCTCTAGATGTCAAAATTGGCGCTGGCTCAGTGCTTGCCGCGTTTATTGCCTGTGGATGCGGCGCACCTGTAGGTCAATACGGGCCGGCGATTCATCTTGGCGCCACTGTGAGTCAAGGCCTGCGCAATACATTCAAGCGCAAGCTGCGACCCGACATTATGTTGACGTGTGGCATAAGTGCCGCCATAACCGGGGCGTTTAATGCGCCACTAGCCGGCATGGTGTTCGCTTTCGAAGTGATGTTAAGGCAGCGTAAGCTAAGCGTTTTTCTGTGCGTAGCTGCCGCCGTCGCTGTCGCCTACGCCTTGAATCTTACGCTCTTTCAGCATCAAATCTTTTTACCGGTATCCATAACCGAGGTCGGTTTTGTCGACGCTGCGCTGGCCACGTTGACGGCACCTCTTTGCGCGGCGTTGGCAACACTTTATATTAAGAGCCTATTGCAAATGCAGCGCTGGGGTCAGCGCTTACCCATAAGCCTCGGTATTAAACTCATTGTCTGTGCGATGGTCTGCGCCGGTGCCGGCGCCGTTGTTCCCGAGCTGCTGGGTGTTGGTCAAACACCGTTGCAACATGCGCTAACAGGTGCTTTCAGCGTCACGTTATTGTGCATTTTATTGTTTGGCAAAATAGCGCTAACCAGTCTCTGTATTGCCAGTGGCTTTTACGGGGGCATATTTGCACCCGCATTGTTCATAGGTGCAATAGCCGGTGTGTTGCTGGCACAAGTTCTGTCGCTACTTGGCGCTGGCGATTGGACTGGGTTATTGCTGCTTAATGTTATGGCCGGTGTGGCCGCGGCAGTGATCGGAGCACCAGTGACGGTTACGTTACTGGTTATGGAACTGACTGGATCAAGTTTCAACGGCTTGCTTGTTGTCGCAACCGCATACGCCAGCACTTGGCTTACCCGACGCTATTTCACTGCGTCATATTATCAATTGCAACTTAACGATATTGTTTCTATGGCATCAGCGTCGAGCAAAAGCTGAGGTTTTAACACGCAAGAGCACCGCGCCGAACGTGCGCGGCATTGACGTTACGAACGGCGGTAGTGGTCGTCCAAGCGAACGATGTCGTCTTCGCCCAAGTAACTTCCAGATTGGACTTCAATCAGCTCTAAATCTTGTGGGCCAGGATTTTCAAGGCGGTGTACCTCGCCAACAGCAATATACGTGGACTGGTTTTTTTCAAGCAAAAATACGTCCTCGCCTTTTGTTACCTTGGCGATTCCGGACACAACCACCCAATGCTCGGCGCGGTGCTCGTGCCTTTGCAAACTCAGACTAGCTCCTGGATTAACCGTTAGTTTTTTGACCTGGTAGTTTACGCCCTGGTCTACGGCGTCGTATTTACCCCAAGGCCGAGCGACCTCACGATGTGTCTCCACTTGCTTTATGCCCGACTGCTGCAGCTCCTCAGTAAGCTGCTTTACGTCTTCTGCACGGCTGCGCTCACAAACCAGCACCGCATCTTTTGTATCGACCACGACTAAATCTTTTACGCCAACTAAGCCGACGATGCGCTCTTCGGCTACAACGAGACAGCCCGCTGAGTCGTGGGCGATAACCTCGCCATAAAGCGCATTATGGCGGGCGTCTTTAGCGCTGGTTTTCCAGACCGAGCTCCAAGATCCTAAGTCTGACCAGCCAGCATCTAACGGCACCAAAGCCGCGCAATCAGTGTTCTCCATTACCGCGTGATCAATAGAGATACTTGGGCTTGCGAGAAATGGATCTTTGGCGACGCGAATAAACGCCATGTCTTGCTTTGCGTCCTGCATTGCTGCCGTGCAGGCAGCAAGCACCTCTGGCGCGTGCGCTTTTAACTCTGCTAAGTAAAGTGACGCTCTGAAGACAAACATACCGCTGTTCCAGAAGTAATTGCCGGCAGCAAGCAACGCTTGGGCGACGTCTGCGTTTGGTTTTTCCACAAATCGCGCCACTGTGTGACCGCCTTCTTGCAAGGCATCTCCAGCTTGGATGTAGCCATACCCTGTCGCCGGCTCTAATGGCGTTATTCCAAAGGTGGTTAGATAACCTGCTGCAGCCAGCGTGAGCGCTTGATCTAGCCTTGATTGAAATTCCTTTGGGTCTAAAATCTGATGATCACAGGGCAGAACAATCAGCGTTGGGTCACCACCTTGTGCAACGGCCGCCAACGCCGCAAGCGCAATGGCCGGCGCGGTATTGCGACCTTGCGGCTCTAAAATGATCGATCCAGGATTTCCAATTACTCGTAGCTGTTCCGCGACCAAGAAACGATGCTCCTCGTTGCACAGCGTTAAAAACTTCGCAATATTTTTTCCAGCTACACGAGTCGCGGTCTGTTGCAACATCGTCAACGCAGAGCCGGTTGCCAGAGTGGTAAATTGCTTTGGATGCAGTTGCCGTGAAGCCGGCCACAACCGCGTGCCGCTGCCGCCCGCCAACAGCACGCAATGTAGGTTCGTCGGTTCAATCGCCATTGTCGTTACGCCTTAATTTTTCGAGTATTTCAATTGGGTTCTTGTTCACGACCTTTGCGACCTCAGCCGCATGACCGTTGTGGCGGGACATTTGCGCGGTAGACGGGGTGGGTATCGCCTGGGGTAATATCTGCACGCTGATTTTTGTGTGACGGTGTTATGAAGAACTGCTTTTTTTTCCTAATTTGCCTGTGCGCAGTGTGGTCGAAGAATACAGTAATCGCCGATCCGTTTACTGCGGGAATCACCGCGGTGAATCGCCAGCACGACGCTACGGCATTTCGCGCCTGGAAAAAAGTCGCGGACCGAGGTGATCCCGAGGGGCAAAACAACATTGCTTATCTGTACGAACGCGGTATGGGCGTTAAACAAAGCTATAACAACGCGAAAATCTGGTACGAACTCGCCGCAGCCCAGGGCCTACCAGAAGCCAAACACAACCTTGCTATGTTGACCTATCAGGGGCATCTCTATAACCGCGACAATCGCAAATCGGTCGAGTGGTTCCGCGAAGCCGCAGAAGCGGGATTGCGCCCCTCTATTTATATGCTTGGCGTGTTGTATATGAAGGGTGAGGGTGTGTTCAAAAACTACGACAAAGCATTTGAGCACTTTATGCGCGCGGCCAAACTCGGCGATCCACGCGGTCAATACATGGTGGGACATATCTATCAAGCTGGGCTGATTGATCCAGAGGAAAAGTCCGACTACGAGAAAGCTTACCTATGGTCTGGGCTAGCTATGTTGGGAGGGATGGAAAACGCAGAAAGCATCAAAATCGCCGCGTCGCTGCACTTGAGCGATGAGCAAGAGGCGGCGCTCTTCGAGCAAGCCAAACGTTGTCTTGAAAGCGAATTTGCAGACTGCAATTAATTTACTTTTTCCTACTATTATTCCTAAAGTTTCCGCAAACACGGCCGACACACCTAGTGATACCTAAGATAGGCGCGGCTATGAAAGCTTCACACTACACCCGCTACGTCCAGGCGATGGTCGCTCAGGGTGGTCAACGGATGGCAGACATCCACTGGTTATTCCAATCGGTGGACTCGTCAATTCGTGTTGCACAAAAACGCTTGTCCGCCGGCGAACGTAAGCGCGCCTTAGTGTCGCTGCGCCACGCTAAAAATCTTTGCGGCTTTTTGGAAAAGTCTTTGGGCGATCTGCCTGACCCCAAACTGGTTCGACATCTGGAAGCTTTTTTTCGCTATGTAGACGATTGTATTGACAGCTCCCTGCGCCTGCCTTTAGACGAGGACCTGACCGAGATGCGAACTTTAATTGCCGACCTACACCGTGGCTGGGAGCATTTGGTGTCACCTTTGCGCGGTCAACCCGCAAGCACAAATCCGCAGAGGCTTTCGGAACACGTTTAAGCGCTAAATGTATTCGAATAGCGACAGCTGACTGAGCTTCGCAAACGACGCCTGTGCCGCCTCCAGTCGTGCTAGCTCTGCATTAAAGCGCGATACCGCCTCGGCAAAATCTACATCGACCTCGCTCGATTTGAACTGCTCAAGCCGCACCTCGCTGTCTAAGTTAATGTCTTTCTGGCGTTCGGCATTTTGCACTTCGCTACCAATACGCCCCAATGCCACCGCCATGGCACCGTGCAGTTCGCCCACTTCACTGACGCTGCGTTCGATAAGCCGAGAGTCTATGCTGGGTGAGACTCTGCCACTGATCGCACTAAAGGCGCCCGGAGCTTCACCAAACACTATGTCGTCGCTCTCAAACCCAGGTGCATTTTGCATCACTAGGTTACCGTCTGGGTCTAGCGCAGCCACTACGTTAGTGCGCGGCGTTTCGGCATTGATCAACGTTACTAACTCTGCAACTGAGGACCTGTCTTCATCTTGAGTAATTTGTACGCCATTAATCGTTAGCTCGCCGCTGGTTACAGACAGCTCCTCGGGGGCGACTTTGACCTCGGTTTTCTGCTCTACAAGCAAACTGTCCTTAAAGTCCTTAAGCACGGCGAAAAAGTCGATACGTTGTTCTTGACCATTCTCATCTAAGCGGGTGACTCCAGTGAACACTTCTAGGCCACTGCGATTCTTCGGCAGTTGCCGATTCTCGCTCACTTCGATCATGGTCTTGCGGCTATCGCCCTGGTAGGCGACGTCTCCATTTGCATCCACCACAAAGGGCTTAGAAGCTGTTTTTGCGCCTGCAAACATGGCCTCGCCATTCACATCTGTGGCATTCGCCAATGCCAGCAACTCTGCTCTGAGGCCGTCAACCTCGATGGCAATGATTTTACGATCTTCGCTAGACACCGTTGCATTACTTGCTTGAATCGCAAGCTCGCGGGTACGAATCAAAATATCTGAGGCAGACATTAACGTGCCCTCCTCAGTTGCATAGCGATTGATCAAATGATCAACGTTACTGTTGTAGGACTGCACCTTGTCTATGGCACGCTCAAGGTTACCTATGGTGCGCAACTTGTTGGTGTCATCACTTGGTCGGATTAAGGCTTTTCCGGTCGACAACTGCTCGTTGGTTTTCGCCGCGTCTGACTGTATTTCCTGCATATTCTGCAGCGAGCGATCAAAAAACTGTTGGGTAGAGATTTGCATATTTGCCTCTATGTCTTTGATCCACGCCTACAGGCGTATGATCGTGTCGAACAATTGATTGGCGGTTTGAATCAAACGAGCAGACGCTTGGTAGGACTGCTGAAACTTGATCAAACTCGCTGCCTCTTCGTCTAAATTTACCCCGGCGATACTTTCGCGAGCCGCGACCGCCTGGTCACGAACAATTTCTAGCGCCTGTTGTGCCACCTGCGCCTGTCCAGACAAGGTTCCTGCTCTATTGAGCAAGGTTAGATAGCCCTGCTGAATGGTTTGCTCCTCAGCGCCAAACGCCTTGGATTCGATCGTCGCCAAGCGAATCAAGTTATCACTTGAGCTGACGCCTGCGGCGTTGTTATTAATCTCGAAACGATCACCCGCAGCAGGTATTCCGGTGAGCTCCACCAGCAAACCTTGATAGCGAATTGGTGAGCCTTGCTCATATGCTCGCTGCGCCAATACGGTCCCTGACGCACGATCGGTGATTGCATAGTTGTTTGCATCAACAAACTCAATATCTAATGTGCGCTGGCGCAAACTCAGAGGATTCGGTTCTCCGGCAACGAAGCTCGCGGCGACTTGCGCCGTAGAGTCCAACGCGCCTGTTGAGAAAACCACCAGATCTTCGGTAAGCGCTTCGTCTATAACAATCGCACCAGGCATACCCAGCTTGGCGAGGTCTTTGAAACTGCCGGTGGCCCCAAGCGTCAGCGCTACTTCTTTCGCCCCTAGGTCTCCCGCTGCGCGCTGGGCTTCAATGACCAAACGAGGATTGACCTGGCCACTCAGAGATGCGACTGCGCCAACATCTTGGCCAAAGACAATGGGCGCGCCTTGTTGATCGGCAGCCGCATTACGCAGGGTTAAGCTACCGTCAAACGCCCTAAATGCCTCAACGCCGGTTACCGCTGCAACGGCATTTACCAGCTCGGCCAACTGATCTAACGACTCTATTGGGTCTGGGCCATTCACCACGGTGCCGTTAATGGTGAGGTTGCCATTGGCCTTGGACAGGTCAGCCGCTGAGATGCTGATCTCATTGACCAGACTAACGTTTAACGGCAGCTCTTCGGCTTCGATGTTTTGTTGTAGCCAGGTGGCTACTGCAGCGCTGGTAAGTTGCTGCCCCACCGGCAATGCTAACTCACCCAATGCTTTGCCGTTCAGGTTTAACGCGCCCGCTGCAATGATTGGCTCTGCGCCCGCAACAACGTTGGGCATCGCTTCGCCTTTGATTCTCGCTTCCGATCGAAGCTGAGAGGTCCCGTCGGCGAGAATTTCGAAACTTGCCGCAGAAACCTGTCCAGCCTGCCAAGGTTTATCTAAGTATCGGTCAGGTGTAACAGTGCCACTGACTGTAGACAAAATACCGGGCAATACTGCTAGCTCAATTGGGTTGCCTTCTTTTCCGGCTACGTTCGTAAGTACGAACGTACCGTCGATCTTATCAATGAACGCCTGCACGTTCGTTAACTCGCTTTGCGCGTTCACCAGCGCAACCAGATCTATTGCTGAAGGCACCGGTGTCGCGGCGCTAATGACCTCGCCATTAATCGTCAGCGATCCATCGCTAGTAGAAAGATCCTGCAATGCTACCCGTACCTCGGTAGCACCGTCGTTCAAATAACGATTTGAGTAAGTAGCGTCTGGGGAGAAACCATTTCCAGCGGATAACGCAATTTGTTGCTGTGCCACTGATAGCTGTTCGCCAAATAGATGGCGTCCGTCTTTGGTGAAGACCTGCAGTTCTGCCGCGTTGGTAGCCGGGTCTGCCAGCAGCAGTTGCAATTCTGAGGTGCCCGCAGGGATCTGCATGAGCGCCTGGGTCAAGCTGGTTTGTACTGTCGTTGCTGCCGTTGGATGAGCGTTATTCTGCAGTACTGTCGATAGGTCAGGCAACGTTGCCGGTGCAGCGTCCGCAAGACTTACTTGTGCCTGAACATTACCCACATTGCTCGCGTCTGCCACGATGTTGAAAAGTTGCGCAGCCGCTAGGTCTTTGACGTCGCTCAATGCAACGAACATAGAGCGCGCCGCGTTAGCGCGAAGGCCAATTTGAATCTGATCGCCATCCTGCGCGTCACCGCTAATTTTGATGTCGATACCATCTATGCTGACGCTGGTTGAGGCGCCTGCAGCGGCAACTCTTTGGCCTTGAGCGTTGATACCAAACCACTGGTTCCTTTGACCATCAAATTGCAGTTGTACGGTTTTGCCATCCACCGACAAATCATTACCCGCCGCTACCTCGACCTGGAGTCGCCCAGCACTGGCGCCGAAAAATACATCAGCTTCAGGCCGTACAGCGAAGATCGCTTGGCCCTGATTGCCTGCTAGATCCATACCTTGGGCGTGCACCGCATTGATTTCGCTGACTAAGTTAGTCGCTAGCGTTTCGAACCCTGCCATGGTCGGGCTGAGTACCCGATCACGAAAACTCATGAGTCCAGATAGCTCACCACCATCCACCTGACTCAGGTCGCGACTGGTGTCATCAAAATTAAGCACAAGCTGCATGCTTGCCGGTCGGCCGCCACTGCTTTGAACACTGACTTGACCGAAACGATTGTTTTCAACTGCGGTTTTATCTAGGTTACCAATGCCTACCTTGACCGTCCCGTTCGGACTTTCTACCACCGATACTTTGACCAGCGCCGACACATCACGCAGCACTTGATCGCGCAAATTCAGTAGGTCTGCCGGCTGTTTCGATAAATCTTTTACTTTTTGCAGTTTACCGTTTACCTGGCCCAAGCGTTCCAGGAGCACATTGAGCTCGTTTACTTTGGCTTCCAACGTCTCCTTCGACTCTACGTCAAACCCGTCGAGCTGCGCCGCGAGGTCGTTGAAACGCGCCGCCAAACTGTTCGCGCTGCCCAGAACTTGATCCCGACGCACCTCGGAAGATGCATCCAAACTAAGATCTCTGAAACTGTCGAACATGCTGCCTAAAGCCGGCACTAAAGACGCTTGCTGATCGCCAAAAACATCGATCAAACGATTCGTCATATCGACAACCGGTTGTTGCGCTGCCAGATCACTCTCGCTGGTGCGCACCGAATTTTCTACCAGACCGTCATAGGCACGGCGAATGCCCGTCGCTGTAGCGCCGCTGCCCAGCGTCAGACGACCTAGTGCGGTTGGTGCGTTTTCCTCATGAACCAGGCTTTGTTTGACGTAACCCTCAGTGTTGACGTTAGCAATGTTGTTACTGACAACAGTCAGCGCCAGCTGGCTATTTTTTACCGCACTACTGCCAATACTTAACAAATCACTCATCGCTCTATCGTCCTGGCGTTTGCGGTTTGTTTGCGCTCTATCGCATAGGTGCCTGCCTCAAAGTGTAACTGCTTAGCTGCCGCGTTGGCTTCTGGCTCCAGGGGCAGACCGTGGGCGTTCATCGATCGCTTGCGACTCTGATTCATTTGCATTTGTCGCTCGAGCGCTTCCGCCACTCCAAAACCGCCCTGCTCGCTAAGATGCAATGCTAACTCTTGATCAAACATCGACTCGTAAGTCTGCGCCGCGTCAGAGTCCATTAGACCGGATCTCTCTGTCGCCTTGCGCATAGACTGTAGCATCATGTTAATAAAGATAGACTCAAACTGTTGGGCAACCTCGTTTAGGCTTCCCTCTTGGTCAGTTTGAGCATTACTTTTGAGTTGCGCGATTTGCGCAAAGTCCAAAGCAGAGGTTGATGTATTAACCGTGGTCATGACGTGCTACCTAAATCACTACTAACTCGGCGCGCAAACTGCCAGCACTTTTGAGCGCTTCAAGAATCGCAATTAGTGAGGACGGGCTTGCACCAACGCCGTTTACCGCATCAACGATTTCACGCAGGTCAATGCCCGGTTGGAACAGGAACATTGGCCTAATTTCTTCTGCGACCTCGATCTCTGCATTAGCGACTCCTGCAGGGGCACCTGCCACTCCAGCTTCACCCACAGCCACTTGAGTATTCGGCTGCACCACTTCATTCGTAGCGGAAATTGTTACCGAAAGGGAGCCTTGCGTGACTGCGGCGGCCGTTACACGCACGCCGCGACTGATCACGACGGTACCGGTACGGGAGTTCACAACTACCTTGGCCCTTGGCTCTCCGGGCACCACGTCTAGGTTTTCGATCATGCTCAAAAAACTTACCCGAGCTGACATATTGTCAGGCGCTACAACGGCTACCGAACGGCCATCCAATGCCATAGCGGTACCGGGGCCAAAGTTGTCGTTTATCGCATCGGTGATTGCTGCAACGGTGGTGAAATCGGTCTGTTGCGTGTTAAAGACCAAGTAATCGGACGTCTGAAATGGTGTCTCGACCTCGCGTTCGATAATTGCACCACCGGGTATTCTTCCAGAAGTTGGCACACCGATTCTTATGCTCGATCCAGCGGCGTTCACATCCACACCAGAAACGGTCAATTGGCCTTGCGCAAGGGCGTATATCTCGCCATCGCTACCGCGCAATTCGGTCATGATTAGACTGCCGCCCATTAGGCTACTGGCAAGTCCCGCGGTCGCCACATGCACGTCTATTTTCTGACCAGGCTTGGCAAACGGTGGCAGTGTTGCGGTGACGATGACCGAGGCCACATTGTCCAGTTTGGTCTTGTCGTAGGCTAGGTTCGCCACACCCTGACTGAACAAATCGTAGTTAGAAATAGGCCCGTCAACTTCTACACCTAGTCGCTCAAGCGTGGACTTTAGACTCTGCGCCGTGAACGAAATCTTGTCGCGATCACCAGTGCCGGCCAGGCCGACGACTAATCCGTAGCCAACCAGTTGGTTAGCACGAGCGCCGGCGAGGCTGGTTAAATCCTTGATGCGATCTGCCTGACTCAGCACCGGGGCTATGGTTAGAGCAACCAAACTCAGAGCGGAAAGGAACGAGCGAATTAAGCTATGCATACTCATTAGAACGGCCACACTTTGTTGAACAACTGGGTACCCCAGTTCACTTTTGAGAAGTCGGCTAGATCACCGGTGCCTTGGTAAGCGATTTGCGCGCCCGCTATGCGTGACGACAGCACGGTGTTGTCGGGTTGGATATCCCGGGCGGAGATAACGCCACTTAAGCTTATGGTTTCGCTGCCTTCGCTGAGTGATAACTTCTTTTGGCCTTGAATTACCAAATTGTTGTTGGGCAACACCTGAGTAATTAACACCGCAATTGCGCCATCTAAGCTGGCTGCCTGATTAGCGGTGCCGAAACCTTTAGTCTCTACTGCTAGATTGTCAAAGTCCTGAGCGCCAAACGGCGTGTTTAAGGGGTTCTTTAAGAGGGTTTGTAAGCCCTTTAGCGTAGCGTTGTTGCCCTCTTTAGTGGCTTCTAAACCACTGCGTCGCTGGGCCTGAGTCGACTCCGTTAGCACTACAGTAACCACATCACCTACCGCAAACTGGCGTTTATGGCCAAACAGACGACTGCTGGCTTGGTCCATAAAGATTGATCCAGTCACTGGCCGCGGCGTTGACTGAATTTCAGGCACCACGGGTATATAGGGATCAATCACCGCTTTATCGGCGGGCAAGGTGGTGGTACAGCCTGCTAACAATGAAACGCTGCAAATTAGCGCTCTAAACTTCATGACGACCTCGTTTATAAATTGTTGTTTAGGAATCGCAGCATTGAGTCCACTGCTGAAATCGCTTTTGAATTCACCTCGTAAGCGCGCTGCGTCTCAATCATGGTGACTAATTCTTCAACCACATTGACGTTAGACGCTTCGAGCATGCCTTGGGTAATTGCACCAGCACCCTGCTCGGTAGGGTTCAATAATATGGGCGCACCACTGGCCGCGGTTTCGCGGAACAGATTCGCCCCTAGCGCTTCCAAGCCTGAGGTATTAACGAAGCGCGCCAGCTGAATTTGACCCAACTCCTGCGCACCACCACCATTGGCCAATTCCACAGACACTGTGCCGTCTCGGCCTACTGTGATGGAGTTGGCTTCCTGCGGAATGATGATGGCCGGCTGCAATAACAAGCCGCCTGCGGTAACCAACTCACCCTCTTCGGAAAGCTTAAAACTGCCGTCTCGGGTATAGGCTACCGTGCCGTCTTGTTGCAGGATCTGAAAATGGCCCTGGCCCTCGATCGCAAGGTCTAAAGCATTTTCTGTGGAGATCATGTTCCCTTGCGCCTGAATTTTTTCCGAGGCTACAACCCGGGTACCGGTACCTAACATAAAGCCGGTGGGCGCTACCGTGTCGGCGCCAGTCTGGCCTCCGGCCTGACTTATGTTCAGGTACAACAAGTCTTCAAAAACCGCGCGATCACGCTTGAAGCCAACGGTGTTGACGTTCGCCAAGTTGTTGGCAATTACGGACATGCGAGTCTGTTGCGCATTAAGGCCCGTTTTTGCGACATATAACGAAGAATCCATGAGGTGTTCCTTTGTGTTACTTAAATTTGCTGATTACGCCAGGCGCATCAGGCTGGAGTTAGATTCGCCAAGTTCGTCTAGATCTTTGACGAGCTTGATCTTCATTTCGAAGCTGCGCATGTGGTTCATTATTTCCACCATGATCTCCATCGCACTTACTGTGCTGCCCTCAACTACGCCAGTGCTTACCGATACCGGTTCGGGCCCGGTGGGGAAGTCGCCTATAGGCAGCCCGTCTACTGCAAATAGGCCGTTTTCCAACTTCACGAGATTTCTGTTACTGGCGTCACGGAGCATGATTTGCGCCACTTCAACTTGTTCAGCCACCTCTTGGGCCGGGTCCAAGGCGTACACCGTGCCCTCTTCAGAGATTGAGATGATTTGGTTCGGGGGCAAAACAATGGGATCGCCTCCGTCGCTTGCGACAAGTTTTCCTGACCCTAGGGTAAGTTGATTTTCGGTATTAACTTTGAGGTCCCCGCGACGGGTAAAGTTCACCTGGCCGTCGTCATTAAGCGCACCCATTACGGTGTCGTTATTGAGGTAAATATCTAACGAATTGCCGGTATAAATTTTTGGCCCTTCTTTTAGCTCAACCAATGTTGTGCCCAGAGCAGTATCCGTGCCGGACTGATCTGCCGTGAACTGCTCAAAAGCCCGCTTGAACCCAAGAGTTGAAACGTTCGCTAACTCATGAAACATATGTGCTTCACGCGCGCGCTCAATTTGAACGTCCGACACTAGTGTTACGATACTTTTATCCATGATCTGCTCCTAACTGAACGCGTTAGATATTTAATATCGTCGACGTTAAGGTTGACGACGTTTCGATTGCTTTGGCATTCGCTTGGAAATTTCGTTGGGCGGTGATTAACGCCACTAACTCTGCCGTTAGATCTACATTGGAGCCTTCTAGTGCGCCAGCTCGAATGGAGCCAAAATTCGCTGACCCCGGCTCACCGTAGGTAGCTCCGCCAGAATTTGCGTTTGCCAAGAAACTCGAGTCACCACGCTGGTTAAGACCATCTGTGCTTGGGAAATTCGCGAGCAACACCTTGCCCAAAGAGGCCTGACTGCCGTTGGAATAGCTGGCTACGATCAAACCATCATCAGCAATGTCCAGTCCTACCAGATTGCCCTCAGCCGCACCGTCTTGGGACTGACTCTTCAGTGCAAAAGATTGGTTGTATTGCGTCGTAGTTGTGAAGTCGAAGGTAAGATCTAGAGCTCCCTGTCCGCCTGCTAAAAAAGCGGTCTGCATCGCAATGCCATTCTTCGGCGATACCAATTGACCGGCTGAGTTAAAGGTCAGCTCACCCTTATCGAGATAAATCGGCGACCATGCGGGTAATCCATTAAAGCCCGCTGGGTCAACGGTCTCATTACCAAATTCGTCGATAAACTGATTCACCGGCACACCGTCGACCACAGCCGTAGCTTGCACAGGCTGAATCCAGGTAGACGTTTCACCCCGCGCGGACTCTATGTTTGCTAGACCCCACACGGCGTCAGCGGACACTTTTACGAATGAATTTTTACCTGTGGTACCACTAGTGAGCACCAGACCGTTGGTCGTGCCATCGTAGTCAACGCTGACGCCAGAAACAGATTTTCCGTCTGCAGATGTCAACGCATTAATTTGTCGCTCTAGCTCCGCTGTAAAAGAGTCTATGGTGTAGTTACCACCAATTGGCATCTCTACAATGCCACTCACGCCATCCACTGTGACGTTAAAGCGATTGTTAGCTGTGGTTACCGCGAAAACGTTATCGACATTGATCCCTAATGGTGCTCCGTAAGCTGCGGCAGGCGTTGACGCAAGGCCGCGCACAGCCACGTCTGATGCCTCAATCAACAAAGAGGGCTCTTCAGGGGTAATGGCAAAACCAAGGAAATTCGCCGACGCATTGTTGAGGTCGGGTGCGTCCGGCGTGCCGACATCAAAGTTCAAGGCGATCTCAGAAGTGTCGCCTGTGGTACCCGAGGCAAACGAAAAACTCTCTGTGGCGTTGTTATAACTTACCGTGATGCCAAAGCGTTGATCGGCTTCAGGCCGCTGGAATGCACCGTTAGGAATCACCGCGATGCCGCTGGTATCAAGGCCATCGTCGTCAATTGCTGAAGCCACTGTAGATAAACCAAACAGCGCATTATTGCCGTTAGGTCCAGCTTGCAGCGACATCTCATCGGCAGGGTTTGCTGCCTGATACGCAAAGTTTCGCCCTATCGGGTCATAGCTCACGGTGACTACGCCGGCACCAAGGGCGCCGTCAATTTGTGCTTGAATAGCAGTAACCACCTGATCTGTCGTCGCCTCAAGTTGCTGTTGTGGGGTTGGAAATGCGACACCCAGATCCACGGCGATCGCAGTTTGCGCAATTCCCTGAGTGTGGTTAATGACAAATTCTCTATTCGCTGGCGCGGTCAGGTCGAAGAATCGATCGTCACCGAATTTGCTATTCAGTTGGGTTTGCATGAACGCCGCTAGTTCGACGCCAGTGAATGGTTGGTCTTGCAGCGCCAACGGTGACAAATCCAGAGTCACTGGATTTCCCGAGTCGTCAATATCGACTGTTGCGAAGTTAGCGAGCTGATCCAAAGTGAATGCAGGTTCCGCTGCCGCGAGGTCCTGCAAAAAGTTGAAACCTTGACCTAACCCCAGCGGGTTAGGCGTTGCAGCGCCCGCCAACGTAGCAGGTTGAGATTCTTGAATGTCCGAAAGATCGTCGAAGATAAACTTAGGCGTTTTGCCAGGTTGAATCTCGCCCGCTATTTCGCTGAAGGGCTTTAGCTCTCCGTATTGGTTAACATATAGTGCTTCGCCTTGATCGTTTTCCGCCTGCTGCAACTGCGGCTGCAAAACCTCTCCGTCAATAACAACATAGGTTTGCCATTTACTCGTGGGTTGATTTACCAGGTCGTTGTATGTGGAGCCGCCTTGGGTATTGGCTTCAGGGTTTGCAGTCTTTACGTAATAAATTGTGGCGGAGTACGCGGTGCCACCGGCATCGTACACATCTACTGCAGTTGACTTGTTGTAGGTATTTGCGTCAGCTGGATCGAAAGCTGCATCAATGACTGGCGCGTCTGCGGGCAGATTAAGGCTTAACTCAACAAACGACGTTTGCCTGGCTTCTCCGATTGTTGCTGGCGGAATGGTCAGCGTTTCTAGAGTATCTCCCACAGCATTGCCGATCCCATCTACTGCTGAAACCATCAAAGTCTGGCCGGATGAGTTCACCACGTTGCCCTGCTCATTAAGAACAAAAGCCCCGCTGCGAGAAAAAATATCTGTCTGTCCGTCCGCTGATTTCAACGGAAAAAACCCGTCGCCCGAAATCGCCAAATCCAGCGTGTTGGATGAAAACTCAATGCTTCCTTGGCTGAATTCCTGGCGAATTCCTGTTACCGCTACACCTTGGCCAACCGTACCTGCAGAGTTTTGCAATGGGCTGCTCGCAAAAATGTCGCCAAAGGACGCCTGGGATTTCTTAAAGCCCGTGGTGCCAACGTTTGCAATGTTATTACTGGTAACCGCAAGTTCGGTATTTGCGGCTCTGAGTCCCGTCAATGAAGTAAAAAACGACATCTCTTATAATTTCCTCTGTAATTTCAGCTATTCGCCAATGCGCTTAACGTTTTCCAGCAACATCGGCTCGCTGCCTGCTAGTTCTAGGAACGCCTTACCGGTGTCTTTATCCCAGGACACCCCCGTTACCCGGGTAGCGGCGAAACTATTTACTGATTCGCTTTTGCCATCGCGTATCGCTTGGGCGGTAAAGACATACCGTCCTGATTCTGCGGCGGCTCCAGAAAAGTCACCGCCATTCCAAGTGAAGGGCACCTCGCCAGCGCGTTGTGGACCCAAGGACATTTGATTTACTAGCTGGCCGTTACGTGCATCCATGACGTTGAGCACCACGTCATCCGCACCGGAGTCAAGCTGCAAATACCCGTCCACCGCTTGGCCGCCCGGTTGCTCAAAGAAACCATTATTTGTGAATACGCTTTTGCCAATCAGTGCAGCTCCGCGTGTTAAGCCATCACCCCGTTGATCGTTGACAAACTGTTGCAACGAGTCAGACATAGATGTGGTTGCTTCAAGGGTCGAGAACTGCGCAAGTTGCGCGATAAACGCCTCGTTCTTGACCGGATCCAATGGATCCTGATTCTGCAATTGAGTCGTGAACAGCTTAAGAAATGCGTTACGGTCTAGCTCTTCTGTTTGGTTAGCGCTCTGAGCCTGCAGATCGGTTGTTGTGCGAATATCGCTAATGTTGGAAAGATTCATGAGTGCTGCCTAGTTACTTTTTGAGAATTTCTAGCGTGCGTGATGCCAGCTGCTTCGCCGTATTCATCGCTTCAATATTGCTTTCAAACGCTCGTGACGCTTGAGTGATCTCTACCATCTCTAACATCGAATCGACATTCGACGGATAGACAAATCCATTTTCGTCAGACAACGGGTTATCGGGCTGATAGGTTGCCGGAACCACTTTGTCGTCTTCGTAAATCTCTTCAATACGCACCCCGCCTGCTGTCTCACGGCGGTCGTCCCGTACTTGATGTTGCAAAATCGTTGCGAAATTTACCCGCTTAGCCTTGTACGCCGTCTCCTGATCACCGGCTATAACGTCTGCATTGGCTATATTTTCTACCGCCAGCGCCAAACGCTTTGACTGGGCGTCCATTGCGCCTCCGGCCATTCCAAATATGTTTTCTAAACTCATAACTTAATTCCTTAATCGCAGCGAATTAACGCAATAGGTCCAATACCACTTGAGTCATCTGGTTGGCTTGACCCAGCATTGACGTACCGGCTTGCTGTAGCACTTGAGCTTTTGCTAGGCGCGCAGATTCCAACGCAAAGTCGGCGTCCTCCACACGCGAGCGCGCTGCTTCGGTTTTTTCCGAAACGTTTATTAGATTATCCATGGTGTAATTTAGGCGATTATCTATAGCGCCAAGATTGGCGCGCATACGCGCCACGGTATCGAGGGCAGAATCAGCTATTGAAATCGCCAGTCCTGCACTGGCTTGGGTCGCGATATTCATTGTTGCGACGGTGCTCAGAGTCGCGGTTCCAGTGACAAAGTAACCGCTGCCTGCGCCTTCGGCGCCTGCAATTGAACTCGCATTAGTTAGCAGAACTGCTGCATTTGGGTCGGCATTGTCATTGAGTGTAATGTCCCCAAGGGTGCTGCTACCTGTGAGGACTAATTTATCGGTACCACCCACCGCTAGCGTACCCACTGTGATCTGGCCCACAAGGTCTGAAGCGTCGATTGCCGCCTGCCAGCCGGCCACAGTTGCAGCGGCGACAGAAATTGGCACCGTCTCGCCGGTATTTGTCACCACAATGTTATAAGTGGTTGGCGCTGCCGCCAACGCAACAAGGTCATCTTCAGACACCTTGACCGCAGCAGTGTTACCGGCGTCTGTGCCGGCCTGTGTAATGGTAAACGGATCCGAAGAAACGGCTTTAATTGCACCGCTCACTCGCGATGCATCGTTACCATTAGCGGTGGCAAGGGCAACTGCTGCGCCGACGGTAGTGGTCCCCGAGTAATCCATTTTTTGTAATCGCAGAGACGTGCCAACTGCATCGTTTTCAACGGTGATGTCGTCGCCATCGTTGTCGAACATCAGAACTTTACCGTCCGCTGTAGACGTTGCTGTAACGCCGGTCGATCCGGCTACGCTGTTTATGGCACGAACCGCATCTTCTACTGAACTGCTCGAGATCGTAAAGTTGCCGGAGCTGATCCCATTGATTTTAATGGCGTAGCTTTCTCCAACAGCACTGGTTGAAGAAAGTTGCGCATAGGTTTGCGCAGTTGCGGAGACACCCGTTTGACTGGTCAAAGCGTTAATACGATTGACCGTCTGTTTCGCCGAATCTGCTGCTTCAGCTGTAGTAGTCGCCGTACCCAATGGACCTACAATCGTTACATCCTCGTTCGCCGTTAAGCCGTTAGCGGCTGGCGTGCCAGCAGCTGCCGCTGCCGCAGTGCCATCGCCGGTATACGCGTATGCACCTATTTGATCGGCCGCGATGGAGGGCACGCTGATCGACAACCTTTCACCTTCCTCCATACCAAGCTGGATCGTTTTGTTTACAAATGTGCCGTCGAGTATTTTTTCGCCATTAAATTGAGAAGTGCTAGATACCCGGTTGATCTCTTGAGTGAGTTGATTAACCTCTTCCTGCAGAAAGGACCGGTCTCGCGATGAATTGGTTGCGTTAGCTGACTGCACTGCTAACTCTCTAATTCGTTGCAGCATGTCCGATATGGTGTTGAGCGCACTCTCTATGGTTTGCGTCATCGCCATGCCATCACCGGCGTTTTTTACCGCCATGTTTAGGCCATTTACTTGGGCTGTCATACGCTGGCCAATGGCTAGTCCCGCTGCGTCATCTGCAGAACTGTTGATTTTCGAGCCAGTGGCTAGTCGCTCCATCGCTGTTGCCAGCTCATCTCCGGTTCCGTGCAGTGCCCGTTGCGCAGTCAGCGAAGCGATATTGGTGTTAATTACTAATGACATAGTGCTCTACTCTTTGACTTTCTTCTTTTATCAGGTGCTAGGGGATTGAGGATCACTCACCTCGCAATGCGCGGCGAATGCCCCCTACGCGATTCTCCAAAAACTGCAGTGTTGCGGCATAGCGAGTAGATTCCCTACCAAACTGTGCCTGTTCATAATTCGTCTCTACAGTGTTGCCGTTTTCCGACGGGTTTACGGGAACTCGGTAGACATACTTCATTTGACCTTCTGCCAGGCCACCAAGGTGTTTGCTGTGGGTGTTACTCAACAGGCCACTCATCTCTTTGGACATCATCTTCTTAAAGTCGATGTCCTTGGACTTGTAACCGGCAACGTCGGCGTTAACGATGTTTGAAGAAATAAGCTCCATACGTTTGGAACGCAGGTTTAATGCTTTTGCTGTAGATCCAAAAATGTCGTTGTATGCGTCCATGACGTAATTACCGATCTTCCTAAAGTTTGCTGCAATAGCGCCGATTCACTCTTGAGTCAGAGCTTTAGCGCCTCTCGGCTTGATTTAAGCAAGGGCCGTGCCAACTCCCGCTTTCGCACGAAAACATTGCACAGCCAGACCGCTAGGCGCCTTCGAACGACCATCTGGCGGGGGTTTTTTACGATTAGGCCGACGGGAGCGGCA
>MDTB01161147.1_pt1 | contig 21201 bp, 22 predicted proteins | sample 811161 | NCBI WGS metagenome assembly MDTB01 (sample SAMN05326650, study PRJNA326480) | marine metagenome | isolation source: seawater | place: Mediterranean Sea | collected 2009
CGTTGATAGGCTGGATGTGGAAGCGCAGTAATGCGTGCAGCTGACCAGTACTAATAGCTCAATTGGCTTGATTTATGCACTGAAAAAAATTTTTAATCTTATTGATAATCTACATTATTATTAAACAAAGTAAGTTAAAATAATTTAACTATAAATGTCAGATCAATTTTTTTTCACTAAAATTATTTGAAAAGAGGAAATGAATTTTATCTCAAAAATTTATAAAAATTTCATTTGGGATTTTTTTAATAAACTTTTTTTTAAAATTTTTATAAAAACAGATGGAAAAATTTTTGAACTATTCTTTAATTTTTATTCAATATTGAATAAATCACAAAATAGAATTTTTTTTAAAGATAAATATTATTATAACACAGAAATTAATTGGAGATTTTATGACAAAAATCAAGGTCTATCTTCTTATGGTAAAGGTTTTGAAAAAAGAAAAAAAGAAGTTCTATCACACTTTTTAATAAAAGATTTAGAATTTGGAAATAATGATTTTGTCATTGATGTTGGGGCAAGCATTGGTGATTTTTATATGTGTTTTGATAAAGAAATTAATTATTATGGTTACGAACCTTCCCCTGTAGCTTTTTCAACTCTAGAGTATAATGTTAAAAATAAAAATCTTTATAATTTGGCTGTTTCAAATTCAGACAACAAAAGTGTAGATTTTTTTTTAACTGATATTTTTGGTGCTAGCTCTATCTTACCATTTAATAAGTATAAAAATAAAAACTTTACTAATAAGACAATTGTAGAAACAATAACTTTAGACTCAATAATTGATCAAATACAAAATAAAATAAAATTAATTAAGATAGAGGCAGAGGGTTTAGAGCCAGAAATTCTTAAAGGATTAAAAAAAAATATTAATAAAGTTGAGTATATCTCTGTCGATTGCGGAGAAAGAGGAATAGAAAAAAAAAGCACTAAGAATGATTGTTCTAGTTACTTGTTAAAAAATAATTTTAAAATAATTGATTATGATCCAGTCTCTGTAGTTTGTTTATTTAAAAACTTAGATTTCTAATACAAATTTTTCCAAACTTTTTCAAAAGATTTTATTATTAATTTGATATCTTTTAAATTTAAATCATATAAATCAATTGAAAAACCAAGATAACTTTGAAAATGCAATTCCTCTGCTACTGGGCAGATACCTTTTTTGTAAGAAATCTTACTTTTTTCTTTCTTATTTTTCCAGGGATATCCTTTGGATCCATAAGCAATTTTTTTTTGATACATTGGCAACAGATGAGTGCATACATATCCATCAGAAATCCCCGTAACACCCTCAGCTTCTAATGCTTTCTTTATCCAATTTCTTTTAGATTTAATTTTATCACTAAGAATCATTGGATATTTGTAATAAGAATGTGAATTACCCTCATAGGTTTTAGGTGTTTGTAATCCACTTAATTTTTTTAATCCATTAGTTAATGCATTTGTTAAAACTCTTCTATTTTTAATAAGTGAGTTTAATTTTTTTAGTTGTTCAATTCCTATTGCGCTCTCTATTTCCCCTAGTCTAAAATTGTGTCCTATAATGTTTATTAATTCCTTTTTTTTACTTTTATTAGAAAGCGCCATTTCTCCATGATTTCTTATCAAAGCTAATTTTTTATAAATTTTACTATCGTTGGTAACAAGTATACCACCCTCTCCTGTATTTATATGTTTATGATAATTTAAACTAAAACCACCAATATCTGCTACTGTGCCAGAATATTTTCCTTTAATTTTAGTACCAATCGCTTGAGCGGTATCACTAATTACTTTTAAATTATGTTTCTTAGCCAATTTAAGAATTGAAAAAATATCTGCAGATTGACCAAAAATATCAACAGCCAATATTGCTTTTGTTTTTTTCGTAATATTTTTCTCAATAGATTTTATATCTATATTAAAACTATCTCTATTTATGTCCGCAAAAACTGGAATTGCATTCCAATGAAGGATTGCAGTAGCAGAAGCTGGCATCGTCCATGGTGTTACTATTATTTCATCACCTGGTTCAATGTCAATGGCGCCAACTGCACAAATTAATCCAGATGTCCAAGAATTTACAGTTAAAGCGTGTTTTACCTTAAAATATTTTTCTAATTTTCTCTCAAATTCTTTTACTTTTGATCCACCATAAAATTGTGAGTTATTGCCTGCTATGAAGTCTGATAAAATGCCTGTTTTTAATACTTTAATTGCAGCAGAAGTTTCTTCTTTTCCTATTGTATTATATCTTTTAAATTTAAAATTGATTACCTTTTGCCCACCGCGAATTGCTAATTTATTTTTTTTCATAAAGTGAATTTATTATTTGTAAAGTTTTGATCGCTTCAATACCACTACATATATTATTTTTTTTTCGTTTTAAAGCGTAATATAAATTGTTTATAAAATGAAGTTGAGATTTTGGTTTGCCTGAATAAAGTTTTTTAATTTTCTTGTTTAATATTTTAACATTATTTTTATTTTTTTTATAATACTGTAAGTGTACATATTTCCCACCATTTGCATAAATTATTCTTTTGTTTCTATCATTTATTACGATTGAGTTTGCATTATTATCAACATTTGAAGTTGGCTTAAATTTAAAATTTGCATTTTTAAATGAAATTATGAATGTGCTGTTAAAATCAAATTTACCAAATTTATTTCCTTTCTTAATAAGTTTTTTTTTCGTCACTTTGCCAAACCAAAATTGCAATGTATTTAGGAAATGAGATGCATTGTTAAGAGTGCCTCTAGAGTAATGTACTAATCCTTCGATGGGTTTTTTAAATATATTTTTGAGTTTAATAATCCCAGGGTCAGACAGTCTTACATAGTTTACATAAAGTTTAATTCTATTTTTCTTACAAATACTTAATATTTTAAACGAATGTATGAAATTTGTACCCATAGGCTTTTCACACACAATTACTTTTGGTTTATGTATAGATAATATTTCTTCTAATATGGGAAGATGTGTTTTTGTTGAGGAACTTATTATTATAATTTCTGGATTTATTTTTTTTAAAGCAGATTTACAACTTTTAAATGCAGGTTTTTTAAATTTTTTTTCAAAATTAAGTCTTTTAAGCTTATTTTTTTCTACTGCACCTGCCAAATAGAAACCCTTATGGAAATCTACAGCCTTACAATGAGATTGAATATGATTTGAATTTAAATCATATTCCATTCCAATATTTCCCAAGCCAACAACTAAACAGCTATACATTATTTATTTTTTTAACAAATCTCTTAATTCCTTTATTCCACTATAAGGAATTATACATCTTTTTTCATTACCTGGTATACAGCTAACAACTCTTCTTCCACATTTTAATGCAACAACTAATGCCATAGTTTGTCTACCAACCACAATATCAGATTTAATAATATCTTGTAATAATGATTTTTTTTTTGAAATTTTTATTTTTTCATTTAAATATTTTAACCATTTATATTTGCTAGCTTTTTCCGAAGGATGTAATCTAAAATAAATTTGATATTTTTTTTTAGTTATCGCATTAATATTATCATTAAAGTATTTTATACTTTTATATTCTTTTGATTTTTTATAATTTGCTATTTTATTGTTTTTAATTTCACTAACAGGTTCTGAAACATACAAAATATTTAAATTATTATTAGATTTCTTTATTTTTTTTATTTGTTTTTTTATATCTGATAAATAATAATTTTTTTTGATAATAATTTTTGTTTTAATCGTATTTTTCATTTTTTCTTTTGCATGTTTGTCAAATACCCATATTTTATTTGGCAAAATTAATTTTTTTTTCAACTTAAATCTGATCTTATAATTCGTCCAATGCTCAACTAATGCAATAGTATGTTTATTAGATTTTTTAAATTTAGAAATAGCTTTTACTTCAATTTTAGCTTTACCACTTGTACCACAGATTAATTTGTTTGAAACTTTTTCAGCAGAATTTAGGTCTAATATTTTTAAAGGTTTTTTAATTTTTTTTTTAAAAATTTTTTTTGCAGGTCCAGATAAAACAAATACGAAATTATTTTTTGAACTTTTTACAAAACTACTTAATATTTCTGCGGCACCTGCATCATTTGATACAATTGCAGTAACTATTTTGCTTTTCATTTTATAAATAATTTTAATAAATGTTAAGTTTTATCTCTAAATTTTTTACAAATTTGTGCAAACTTAAAATCATCTATATCATCTATATCTATAGCATTGACCCAGTTTAATTCTTCAAAAGAAAAATTTTTTCCATAAAAACTTTTTGTTTTGATAAGTTTTTTTGTTTTCGCTATCCATATAGCACCAGTTGGACAAAATAAGTTGGGTAAATCTTGAGATCTTTGTTTTAACTGTTTTGGGAATAAGGGTTTTGCTTTATTTTTTTTATTTATTTTAAATGACCACCAAGGATTCATCCATCCAAATTTAAAACAACTGATTTGAAAATCTCTTTTTTTATTTTTAAAACTTGCAATTGATTTCTTCAAATCAGTTTCGTTTCTCAAAGGGCAATTAGCCATTAATTGCACTACGATATCGTATTTTTCATCGCAGTAATTTGATACTGAATTTAAGGTATGAATTGTTGCATGACTAACGGGTGAAAAATCATCATTATATTTTTTTCTTAAAAAGGGAACCTCTGCACCATACTTTTTCGAAATATTTGCAATTTTATTTGAGTCTGTTGAAACAATTATTTTGTTAAATATTTTACTTTTTTTTGCTGCAAGTATAGTCCATGCTATCATTGGCTTACCAAAAAATTTTTTAATATTTTTATTTTTTATTCGTGTTGAACCTCCTCTAGCTGGGATAATTGCAATTATTTTTGACACTTCAATTTAGCTCCTAATATTGACATTTAAAAATATATTATATTTTTAAATTAGATTATTTATTTACTTGCTTATATCTTAATTTAAAATTAGAGATAATTACTAAAAAAACCGTGAATAATTTATAGTATATATTCATCATTGTAAATTATGGCTCAGAAATTTGTCTATGATTAATAAAATAAAGAAAGATATTTATCAAAAGATTATAAAAATCCATGGTAAAAAAAAGTTAGAGGTTAATGAACCTCCATATCACAAAAGCATTATACATTTTTTGAATAAAGCAGCTAGGGAGAAAGAACTGTCTAGTCATGGAAAATTTACAGCTCAATTTGAAAAAAAAATAATTAATTTATGTAAATCTAAATATTGTTTTGCAACTAATTCTGGTACTTCAGCTTTACATTTAGTATTAAAAAGTTTTGGAATAGGTTTAAAAGATGAAGTGCTTGTACCATCTTTGACTTTTGCAGGTACTATAAATTCAATAAGATACTGTAATGCTATTCCTCATTTTATAGACTCAAACATTAAATCAAATTTTGGAATAGATGTTAAAAAATTAAATAACTATTTAGAAAAAAATTTTTTTTTTGACAAAAAAAAAAGACTTAAAAATAAAGCAAATAACAATACTGTTAAAGCTATTATAAATGTTCATGTCTATGGTTTTCCATCTAATATTATTGAATTAAAAAAAATTGCAAAAAAATATAAACTTCATTTAATTGAAGATGCGGCAGGAGCTTTTGGAAGTAAAATTGGTAATAAGTATTTAGGCACTTTTGCGGATGCAGGTATATATAGTTTTAATGGAAATAAAATTATAACAACTGGTGGAGGGGGAGCTGTTGTTACTAATAATAAAACTTTATTTGAAAAAATTTATAAATTAGGCACCATTTCAAAAAAAAGACATCCATATGAATATTTACATGATGAAATTGGATATAATTATAGATTACCAAGCATTAATGCTGCTCTTGGATTAGCTCAATTAAAAGTTTTGAATAATATTTTAAAGAAAAAACAGCTTTTACATAAATCATATTTAAAAGAATTTAAGGGCTTTAAATACGCAAAAATATATGTTTCGGGAAATATTAAAGATAATAATTGGATAAATTTACTGATTCTTGGCGATACAATAGAAAGAAATACTCACCAAATCATACGATTTCTTCATCAAAAAAAAATAAAAGTAAAACCAGTATGGAAACTTATGAGTACTTTAATTCATCTTAAGAAATACCCCAAAATGAATCTTGATGGATCAAAAGAAATCTACAAGAAAACCATACTGCTACCTAGTAGCATTAACTTTAATTAGTGTAATATAAATTGAAATTTCAAACATTAATAGTTTCGTCTTTTTTTAAAAAAAACAAAAAATATTTATCAGATTTTGTTAATTCAATTAATGATCAATCGGATCAAAAATTTGATATTCTTTTAACTTTAGACAAATCAAATTACAGTTTTTATTTAAAAAAATTAGAAAAAAAAAATAGGAAAATTATTATTTTAAAAGAAAGATTGCCTATAAAATTAAATAAATTTAATATTTTAAAAAAAATTAGAGCTCTTGATTATCAAAATATTATTTTACAAGATAGTGATGATACATGCAATAAAGATAGAGTGAAAATTACAAATAATTTACTTAAAAAAAACAATTTTATTGTAGGCGATTTAATAATTAATAAAAAAAAAATTTTCTCAAAATATTTGAAAAATAATCAAAAGTTGAATATATCAAATCTTTTAAACGGAAATGTAGCAGGTTTTGGTAATACTGCTTTTAAAAAAAAAATTATAACTGAAAATAGGTTAAAAAAAATTGCCAAAATACCTAATGACTTAACTGCTTTTGATTGGAATCTATGGTTGATTTTTCTTTATGATTTAAAAAAAATAATTTTTAGTTCTCAAATACAGATTAATTATAATACCTCAAGCTCATCATTAACTAGCCTCAGTAGGGTAGATTTAAGCAAATTTAAAGAAAATATAGAAGTTAATTGTGAAACTTTTTTGAATGTTTCAAATATAAATAAAAAATATTTATCAAGATATAATTATATTTTAGAAAATTATATTAATTGTGATAAAAAAAACTTTTATAAAAAATTTGAATTATTTAAAAAGAAATATAAAAAGGTTTGGTTTTATTTACCAAGTTAAAAATGACATTAAATCAGAAAATCAATTCTTTAGAAAAAAAAATTATTAGTAAAATTAATAGATTTGAAATTTCAAAAAAAGATTTTAAAGAACTTTTATTGATCTTTAAAAATAAAAATATTTTGATAATAGGTGCTGCTGGATCAATAGGTTATCAATTTACAAAAGATTTATTGAAAAACTTTGCAGTTTTTAAAAGTCTACATTTAGTCGATAAAAATGAGAATGAATTAACTCAAATCAATAGAAGATTGATACTTAAAAAGTATAAAAAAAAAATATCTTATATTTGTTCAGATATAGTCAATTTAGACTTGGATCAATTTGTATTAAATAATAAAATTCATATTTTACTAAACTTTTCTGCAATAAAACATGTTCGTAGTGAAGAAAATTTTCATTCTTCAAGATATATGTTTTTGACTAATTCTATATATTTTCTGCCTAATAAAAAACATACATTGAAGAAAGTTTTTTCAGTATCAACTGATAAAACTGTAAATCCAAAAAGTATTTTAGGTATTTCAAAAAATTTAATGGAAAAAAATTTAATAAATTTTGGAAAAAAAAATAAAGTTTTCGTTTCTACCACTAGATTTGCTAATGTTTCCTTCTCTAATGGAAGCATTCTTAAATATGCATTTGAAAGATTAAATGAAAAAAAAATTTTTTGGAATACCAGATAAAATAAAAAGGTATTTTATTACACATGAAGAAGCAAGTGTGCTTTGTATGAAGTCTCTTTTAAAAAGATATAAAAATCAGATTATAATTCCAAATCCAAAAATTCTTGGAAAAGATTTTTTTATAAAAGAATTGGTTGAACATTTAGCATTGATATTAAAAATAAAAATTAAATTTATAAAAAATAAAAAAAAACTTAATATAAAAAACAAAATACTAAATATTTTACTTACCCATCCTTATACACATGGACAAAAAATTAATGAACAATTATTTTCTAATGATGAAAAAATTAATTTTGATAAAAATGACAAAACAATAATTTACACAAAATTACCTGACATTGATAAATCATTAAAAAATTATTTTAATAAATTGCTATCTAAAAAAAATTTGCAAGATATTAAAAAAGTAATTAAACAAAAATATAAAAGTTTTGATATAATTTCTAAGGTTACATCAATAAGTAAAACAATTTAATTTATATTTTTTGCTGGTACACCACCAACTTTAGAATTATTGCTTAAGTTGAAGTTTAAATACGAAGATGCTCCGATAATATTAAAGTTTCCAATTTTTGTATCTTGTTTAACACATGAATTTGTCCCAAAAAAATTAGAGTTACCAATTTTACAATTTCCAAGAATCTGACTTCCCGGTGACAAAGTGTTATTGTTACCAACTTGACAATCATGATAAATATTTGAACCACAATTTAAATTATTAAAATCTCCTATTTTAGCGTTTGCTGTTATTATACATTTTGGTGCAATTGTATTACCTTTACCAATTTTAGCTTTTTTTGAAATTATTGTATCTGGGTGAATAAGAGAAAAAAAATCATAATCTTTAAATTTTATAATCAATTTTGATCTTATTTTTGGGTCACCTACTGCCAGATATAATTTACCTGAATTTTTCTTGATTTTTTTTTCAGATATAAAATCATAATTTTTAAAAACCTTTTTTTCAGAGCACATAATTATGTTATATTTTATTTTTTCAAAATCCATTAAATCGTCAAGCCATTGAAGTTGTTCCTTCATATAACCACCAGTTCCTAATAAGATTATGTTTTTCATGTATTATTAATATTTTTGTTTTTGAGCTCTGAGTTTATACTTAGATTTTGTTTAGATTTTTTGCCAATTATTTTTGAATAAAAACTTGCACTTAATTTTGTTTCTGGTCTTTGCAAAATTATATTTTTATCATTAAATTTTTGACCTTTTTTAATTTCTTTAGAAACATATATACCTCTACGCATTACTCTTGATAATTCTTTTTCTTCTTTACTTATAGATCTTTTGTAACTTCCAAGAAGTAATCTGCAAAGTTTTGTAGATTTGACAAGTTTTTCCATTTCCTTTGGATCTGCAGAAATTGAATGATCCCATCCACTCATTTTTTTGTCTAGTGTGAAATGTTTTTCAATAACTTTTGCACCTAATGAAGCTGCAATTAAAGGAACTTCAGTTAAAGTAGAATGATCAGAATATCCAGTATGAAATTTTGTTATTTTTTTTAGAGAAACAATATTATTTAAATTCATTAATTCTAATTTTTTTGGTGGATAGAGCGAGATACAATGTAAAAATATTACATTCTTTTTTTTCTTTTTATGAAAGATTTTGGCTGCTTTTGTTATTTCTTTTTCAGAGCCCGTTCCTGTAGAGATAATAGTTAAATTTTTTATATTCGAAACTAAATTTAATAAATAAGTATTATTTATATCCATAGAAGCAATTTTAATGAAATCACATTTAATTTTTAATGCTTCTTCTAGTTGTTTTTTATTAAAAACTGCTGTTCCAAACTTTATCTTATTTTTTGCTGAAAAATATCTTAATATTTTCAATTTTTTAAAATCTGTTTTGTATTTTTTGATTTGCTTGTACATTGATTGATTTTTTTTATAAAAATCTTCTGAAAAAAGATTTTCGTCCCATGATTGAAATTTAACAGCATCACATCCTGCTTTTTTGGCAGCTAGTATTGTTTTTTTTGCTAATTCTAAATTACCGTTATGATTTGCACCTATTTCAGCAATAATAAATGGTTCATCAATTATTTTCATTTGTTTTCTTTAAATATTTATCTGCAAGCTTAAGTTGTTCATGAGTTCCTATATCAAACCAAGTTTCATACATTGGATAAAATAATACTTTTAATTTTCTTGATATCAAAGAATTTATGAAATCTACAGCATTCATTTTAATTTTTTTAGAATCTTTAAAACTTTTTTTATTCAAAAAATATATTCCCGTATTTATCCAATTATCTAAGATTGGTTTTTCAACTATACTCTTAATTTTATTTCCGTTTGTTTTTATTACACCAAAACTTACTTTAGTCTCATGTTTTTTTGCACACATAGTTAAATCTGCTTTATTTTTTAAATGAAAGTTAAATAAGTTATTTACATCGAGATTAGTAATAATATCACTGTTTATAAGCATTATATTTTTAGATAGTCTTTTCTTTAATTCAAACAATGAACCAATTGTATCTTTTGGTTTTTTTTCAATTACTGTTACAATTTTTTTTGAATTTAATTTTTTTAAATATTTTATTATTGATTTACTCTTATAGTGTAACGTAACATATATTTTGTTTACATTGATATTATCAATTTTTGAAATAATTCTATGTATTATTGGTATTCCGTTTACTTTAATTAATGGTTTGGGCTTATTTTTCGTTAGTGGCCTCAATCTTTTGCCAAATCCACCTGCCATAATTACTACATCGTAACGATTATTAATTGAACTTACGTTTATGTATTTTCTATCATAATCTACAAACCCTAAATATTGGTTGTTCTTACTTACAACTGGAAATATATAAATTTTTTTTTTTGCCACATACTTAGATAATTTGTTTATAAAATTTTTATCAGAAGTACTAATTTTCATAGGTTTTTTATTCATTATTTCTTTTATAGGGGTTTTCTTAGAAATATTTTTCAAGATTGACCTTCTAATATCTCCATCAGTAACAGAGCCAATAAGTTTTTTATTTTTCAAAACAAAACAAGTCTTGATTAGATTCTTATTTAACTTATCAATTACGAATTCTAAATTCTTATCAGAAGAAATTTCAATATTTCTATTTTGACTTATTATTTTTGTTATTTGATTATTCATTTATGGGAGAAATTTAAAAAAAAATCATTATATCTTTTTTTTATAAAATTCATTTCATCAATAGCATTTTCGGGATAAATTATTTTTGGATGTTTTGTTCCAAATAAAGTAGAAGAATATTGAAATTGTAACATTAACCTCTTTTTATTTTTTAAACGTGAACCTTTATGCAATCCCCTTGTATCTTCAAAAAAAATAGTTCCACTTTTTTCATTAAATGAAACTATTTCCTCTTTTTTATAATATTTTGAAATTAACTCATCATTTAGTCTCGTATAACCCATGCTCCTTATCTCTTTAGGCATATTTTTTGATATATGGCTTTTTCTTATAAATTTATGGCCACCATTGTCGTCATCACAATCTGTTAATAAAAAAAAAACCTTAATCCATTTAGGTCTATCAAGATCAAAATGCCAAGCTTGGGCTGCATCAGCATCTACTTGTTCATTTTCTGAAAGCCACCACGAGGTTACAATGTCTAAAATTGGTAAAGACCCAAGATAATTTTGTGCAACATTTAATATATTTCTATCAAAAGCTAACTTTTGAATTACATGAATTTTAATTAATTCGTTTGGATCATGGCTAAATTTAGTAGCTTTAGGTCTTGAATGGTCAAAATATTCAAAATTTTTACTGTAATAATCTTTACCAGAATATTTTCCTTTCAAAGGATTAATTGACTTAATTAAAGTATCAATAAGATCTTTATTCAAAGTGTAATCAATTTTACAAAATCCATCATTTTTCAAATTGTTATTGATCATATCCAAATTTTTAATTTCAATATGTGAATTAAAAAACTTATCATTAATATTTACTTTTTTTAATTTTAGAAATTTATTTAAAAAATCTATAATCTCCCAATTAAATTGAGAAAATAGATGAATCATATATTGATGAGATTTTGGTGAATTTTTCCCAAATAACTTAAAAAAAATTATTTCTAAAAAAAAAAATAGGAAAATAAAAAATCAATATTAAAAGTCTATAAATTTTTTGGTAAATACTTTTCATTAATTTTTTTATCAAAATAGTTTAATTTAGAATTATTACCTCTATCTAGCAATTTATACAAACCTATGTCTAAAAATTCTTTTTCTTTTTCAAACAAATCATAAAGAAAATTTATATAATACGTCTTGTATAAATCTAATTTATTAACTTTAATTTTATTAGATAAATATTTTGAATTTATAAGGTATTTCTTATATTGATTTAAATTTTTTGCAGTAAGAGTAGATTTAAAACTGCTTGATGGAGAATTACCAGCACAAATACCTAGTTTCTTAAAATAAATTATTTCATAGATAACACTCCCCACCATTGAAACCGCAAAACGAATATTTTTTTTTTTAAGTATTTTTTTATTAGATATATTAGGATTTATCCAATAAAGAGTATTATATTGATTTTTTAATTTTATATATGTCTCAATACCTTCATTAATGCTATTAGGATGAAGTTTGATTGCTATGTTTAAATTAAACTTTTTAATTGTATTTAGAGAAAAGATTGTCCAATCATAAAAGTCATTAAATATTAATCCAGAATGATCGTGAACCGCATCATAAATGTCATGTAAAAAAAGAACTCCATCTACATTATTTAAATTTTTGGGAATAGGAGTTTTATTTTCTTTATAAGATTTATTATTCATATATGCAGAGCTAACATCTATCTTCCCATTAATTTTTTTTTTAAATTCCTTTTTAGCTTGAAATAATTTTTTTTTTTTTATTTTTTAATTTTGAAAAATTTTTACTAAAATTTGAAAAATTTTTCATATGTGAAAAATCATAAATTGATAATTTCTTAATACTAGAAAATCTATCTCCAGATGAATATACTTTTTTTTTATTATATAGAAAATATCTAGGTACTAATCCATTGTTGATGTATGAAGTGTAGGCTGTGTGATAAAGCTTATATCCTTTATTATTTAAATTTATTTCACAAAATTCAATAGCTTTTAAACTTTTAAATATAATATCATATAAAAATTTGTCATTTATATCTACAGTAGGTACAACTCTATATCTTATATAGCTATCGTAAATTAAATCACCTATTAAAACTCTGTTATATTTAATTTTAAGAACATCTTTTTTATTTTTCAGATTTTTAAATATATTTTTTGAAACTTTTTTAAGCTTATTAATATTAATATTTTTTTCATTATTAATATCAAATATAGTTTTAATACCGATGGATGAAAAAAGTTTACAATACTTCTTTTTTAAAAGAAAATTATAAATTTTGTTCTTTATATAATTTTGAAAATTTTCAAAAAATAATTTTTTTTTACAAGTAAGAATAGTTGTTGTCCAAATACCATGAATTTCATAGTTTTTATATTTACTTAACTTTAAAAGTTTTAATAGTAAAAGAAAAAAATAATCAACACTTATCTGAATTAGTATTTTATTTTTTTTCTCTTCTTTTTTTGTAGATATGTTATTTTGTATAAAAATTTTATCTTCTCTATTTAGAAAAAAAGTTTTTAATTGCATATTTGATAATTTATTTTTTTAATTGTATATTTGAATAGACTTTTCAAATGTTGTTTTACTATGATTTATAAAGATATCACAATTTTACTTACTGTCTATAATAGACCTAATTTTACAAAAAAATGGTTAGATTATGCAAATGAAATAAAACTACCATTTAAAATTTTTATAGCTGACGGAGGTAAAGATAATAAAGTAAGCTCTATATTAAAAAAGAATAATTATAAAAATATTCAAATCAATTATCATAAATTCAAGCACTATACAGGTTTTAAAAATTTCTTTGAAAAATTCCATAAGTCGTGCTCAAAAATAAAAAGCAAATTTATCTATATCTGTGAAGACGATGATTTTATCTATCCCAAAAATATTTTAAAATCATATTATTTTTTAAAAAAAAATTCTGATTATTCTTGTTCTGGCGGAATAAATTTTCGATATCATAGTTTTAAATATCAAGATAAATTATGCAATTACTTTCATTTACAGGACAAAAATATTAATAAACCTATAAAAAATAACTCAAGTTTTGACAGATTGATCAATCTTTTTTCCAATTTAGATTCTAATTGGAATTGTTTACATAGAAAGAAATCTTTGACTTATACTTTTAATTATATGAGTAAAAAAAATTTCTACAATTATTTATTAACTGAAAATATATTTATTGCCTTTACTACTTTTTTTGGAAAAATTAATCGATTTAGACATATAGAATATCTAAAAACTGATGAAATTTCTCAGAGTTCAAGTTATATTTTTTCAAGAAGTGGTTATAAAAAATTTTTTTTCCATAAATCAAAAAAATCAGAACTAAATTATTTCTTTAATAAAATAAAAATTAAAAAAAAAGATAAAAAGAAAATTAATATATTTAAAAAAATATTTATTAATAAATTTTTAGAATATGAAAAAATGCTTTTAAAAAGAGAAAAGTTTTTTCCAAAAATTATTTCATTAATAAGGTATTTTTTAGTTTATATTCTAAAAAAAATTAACATTTTTTATCTTTTAAAATATATAAAATTAAAATTTTACCATACATTTAAAGATGGTTTATACTTTGATAGTTTAACTTCCTATAATTTATATAAAAAAAATCATGATTTTATTAAAAGAGTTATTTTGTTTAATGAAAGAAACACATGATGACTTTAAAGAAATATTCTAAATATGTGTATTATTTTAGTCTATCAAATCTAATTTTATTTAATTATTGGTTGCAATCTGGTATTTTTTCTCCAAATTTAAATTATTATAAGTTTTCTAAACCTAGTTTTGAATTTTTTTTAGGTATAATTCTTCTTTTTATTATTACTTTTTTTTTGAATTTAACTCTTGAAAATATAAAACGCAGAAAACTCTATTTTTTATATAATTTAATTACTTTTATTATTGCCCTTATTGTTTTGAATGAAATTAGGAGATCTTCAAACATCATTTCATTTCAAATATTAACAATAAATAAATATTATTTTGTATTATCTTTTTCTATAATTATTTTTTTGTTTTTAAGTTTTCAAAACATCATAATAAAATATTTCGAAAAAATAATTATCTTTTTTTCACCTTTTATAATTGTCGTGATATTTAATATGTTAAATATTTTATATTTTGATAAATGGGACAATGTAAATAATATTATTGCAGAAAAAAAATTTGAGAATAAAAAATCAAAAATAATTTTAATAATATTTGATGAATTAGATTATAGAGTTTTAAAAAATCAAAGTTTAGATAATTTCAAAAAAATTTTATCTCATTCAGATGTTTATGAAAATGCTATTCCTTCTGCTGATCATACTGCAGTAATAATCCCTAGTATATTATTAGGTAAAAAATTACCAAATAATGAAAATAAATTTAATTTTGATCTTAATGAAATAACTATTAAGTATAATGGTAAAAAATTTCTTGTTAGCGAGAATAAAAACCTTTTTAATTATTTTTATAAGAAGCAATATAAAATTGGGGTTATTGGTGCTTATCATAGGTATTGTAATATCTTTTATAAGTATTTGAACAATTGTTTTGATTTAAATAATGATGAGCAAAAATCTATTAAAAACATAGGTTTTATAAAATATTTCCAATATTGGTTTATAGATGTTTTCCCAGGGAGCAATAATATAAAACTTCTAAATAAACATAATTCGAACAATTTTACTAATGAACAACTTCCCAATTTAAGAATTGAAAATATTGAAAAATACTTTTTTCATTCTGAATCTCTTATAGAAAATAATGATTTTATATTTATTCATATTCCGATACCCCATTGGCCATGGGTGTATTATAATAATGAATATAATATCTCAAAATTTAACCAATTATCCAAATCATCTGATGGATATTATCATAACTTAGATTTAGCAAATAATTATCTTGGTCATATAATTAAAATTTTAAACAAAAAAAATTTATACAATGATTCTGTGGTAGTGCTAGCTTCAGACCATGGTTGGCGTGAAGGAGACAAATTGTATAAAGGATCAAATAAGAAGAAACTAATTGATAGAGGTGGGGATATATTATTATCTATAAAACACACAGATCAACTTGAAAAAAATGTCATATTAGATAAAACTTTTAATCATCAAATTTTTGATATACTAAAAATGATTAAATGATAAAGATTGAATAAAATTAATGCATATAAAGTATATTAATTATGAAATTTTTAAATACAATTTTTTACAGTTTAATAATAACTTTCTGTTTAACAAAAAATGCCTATGCTTATTTAGATCCAGGTGCAATCACAGCTTTTATTCAATTATTAGTAGCAGGAGTTGCTGGAGCATTATTTACAATTAAATATTGGTGGAATAATTTTAAGAATTTTGTTTTTAAAATTATTGGAAAAAAAGCCAAAGACGACTCAGATAATAAAAAAGATATAAATAAAAAAATAGATTAGATTGAAAGCAAAATTATCAACAAAAGCAAGAACTTTAAACTTATTAAGCCAAAGCAAAAAATTTAATATTCCTAAACTGGTTTTTTTTAAAGTTGGTTTACTAAAAACAAAAAAAAAAACAATTATTTTAAATATCCTAAGAAGATTTAAATCAGAAAAAATTATATTAAGATCCTCAGCTTTAGATGAAGATTTGAAGAATCAATCAAATGCAGGAAAATACGACTCTGTAATAGTTGAATATTTAAATTATGAAAATGTAGAAAAAGGTTTAAACAAAATACTTAAAAAATTAAAATCTTCACAGGATGAATTTATAGTTCAAAAATTGATCTTAAAACCTGAAATATCTGGTGTGGCATTCACAAGAGATATAAATACAAATGCACCTTATTATATTATTAATTATGATAAATCTGGTAAAACAAATTTAGTAACTTCAGGAAAAAAAAATCCAACTCAAAAAACTCTCAACGTAATTAAATCTTTAAAATATACACCTAAAGAATTTGCTAATTTATTGAAAATATTAAAGAAATTAGAAAAATTTTTTAATGAGGATAGGCTAGATGTAGAGTTTGCGATAAAAAATAAAAAAATTTACATTTTTCAAGTTAGAAATTTAAAAAATACAGTTTCTATTAATGATAAACTTTTTTTTTCTTCATTAACAAATATTGAAAAAAAGATTCACAAAATTATTCATACAAAAAATCCCACATTAAGTGGTACAAAATCTGTTCTTAGCAATATGTCTGACTGGAACCCAGCTGAAATGATAGGTTCCAATTCTACACCATTAGCTATTTCTTTGTATTCTGAGTTAATAACAAATGAAATTTGGTCTAAACAAAGAGACAACTATGGTTATAAAGATGTTTCTCCTAATAGATTAATGGTAAATTTATTTAATCATCCTTACATAGATTTAAGAACTGATTTTAATTCTTTCTTTCCAAAAAATTTAAACAAAAAAATTGAGATTATTTGCAATGACTATTTTGTAGATAAATTGAGAAATAATCTCAGTTTTCATGATAAAATTGAATTCAAAGTTATTCCAACTTGTTTTGAATTATTTGAGAAAAAAAAATTAAATTTTCTAGGTAAAAATGAATTTAAAATTTATAACTCAGCTTTAAAAAACATAACAAAAGAAATTTTAAGTCAAAAAAATGGGTTTTTGTCAAATGATATAATCAAAATAAAAGAATTGGAGAAAAATCTTATAAATTTTCAATTCAAACACTCTATTCAAAAAATATTTTTTTTAATCAATTTATGTAAAAAAATGGGAACTCTGCCTTTTGCAGGTATTGCAAGGTGTGCTTTTATTTCAACAAAAATTTTGAGAGACATGGTTTCAAAAAAACTTATGTCAAAAGATGATTTAGAAAGTTTTTATAATGATATGAATACTATAACACGAAAGTTTAATTTAGACTTAAATAAATATAAAAATAAAAAAATCTCAAAAAAACTATTTTTAAAAAAATATGGACACCTGAGACCTCTTACCTATTCAATTTCGTCAAAAAATTATAGAGAAGGATTTAACAAATATTTTAATAATTTAAAAATAAATCATTTAAAATTTAAAAAATTTACTTTAAACAAAAAAAAGAAAAAAAGAATTAATATCTTATTAAAAAAAGAATTCAAAATAAGTGAAATTGAATTTTTTAATTTTGCTTCTGAATCTATTAAAGGCAGAGAGTATTCAAAATTTGTTTTTACAAAATGTATTGATGAAATTTTTTCCTCGTTAAAAGATTTGGCAAAAGAACTTAATATGAATCACAATGATTTAGAATACATGTCAATAGATACTATTTTAAACTCATATAATAATCTTAAAGTTTCAAAGTTGAAATATGAAATAAAGAATGAAATAAAAAATAATAAAATAATGTCAAGCATATCTGACACAATTAAGTTACCTGATGTTATTACTGATTTAAAAGATATTTATTATAATTATGAGACCTCGCTTAAAGGGAATTATATTACAAGATCAACAGCAATAGGTAAGGTAAAAAAAATAACAAAACAAGTTTTAAATCAGAAAAAACTAAAACTTGATGATCACATAATTTTTATTGAAAATGCTGACCCAGGTTTTGATTTTTTATTTTCACATAATATTAAAGGAATAGTCACAAAATATGGGGGTGCCAATTCACATATGGCAATAAGATGTATGGAATTGAATATACCAGCTGTAATAGGATTGGGAAAATTAAATTTTAATTTTTTTAGTTCTGCAGACATCATTGAGATAAATTGCAATAACTCAACAATAAATGCTTTAAAATAATAATGAAAAATATCTTTATAACTCAAGGATTGTATTACGATAAAAGAAAAAATCTTTTTACTAAATTAGATTATGATTGGTATTTATATTCTAAAAAAATTAACTTTATTTTAAATCCAATATCTTACGATGAAAATTTTTTTCATAAAATAAAAAAAGGTGACGGAATAATTTTTTCTGGAGGGAACGATCTTTATATTAAAAATAGAAAAAAAGAAAATTTGAAAAGGGATACATTTGAGAAAAAAATTTATAATTATTTAATTAATAAAAAAATTCCAATGATGTTTGTATGCAGAGGTATGCAATTTTTGGCAAATATACACAATATTAAAATTTTAAGAACTTTTGATCATGTAAAAAAAAATCATAAAATAAAATATGATGGTGAAGATTTAAATGTAAATTCTTATCATAATTACCTTTTTTATAAAAAACCAAAAAAATACGATGTTCTTGGAAAACACTCAGATGATAATTCAATTGAAATGATGCAAAATAAGAAGCAAAAAGTAATAGCAATAATGTTTCATCCAGAAAGAAAATCTAAGGATCAAAAAAAAGTTGATATTATATTTAAAAATTTTTTTAATATAAAATGAGGATTGTTTTTTTAGCTGCAGGAAAAGGCACTCGTATTTATAGAAACATCAAAACCCCTAAGGCTTTGATCAAAATAAAAAGAAAATGTTTAATTGAACGCTTAATTTTAAATGTTGAAAAAAAATATAGAGATAAAATTACAATTGTTACTGGTTTTGAAGCTAAAAAAATATTTAATGAGACTAAAAAATTCAAAATAAATTACCTGCACAATATTAAATATAATAAAACTGAAATGCTACATTCAATGTATTTGGCTTTAAAAAAATATGATGATGATATTTTATTTTCATATAGCGATATATTTTATGAGGCAAAAATAATTAAAAAGTTTTTTTTTTAAAAAACAGAGAAATATTATTGTTCCAATAAATTTAAATTGGAAGAATATTTGGCTCTCAAGAAAAAAAAATATTTTTGAAGACGCAGAAACATTAAGAACAAAAAAAGGGAATATTGTAGAGATTGGAAATAAAATAATAAATTTAAAAGAAGTGGAGGGTCAATATATGGGCATCTTCTTTATTCCAAAAAAATATAGAATTAAAATAATTAATGTAATTCAAAAAAATAATTTTAAAAAAAAACAAATTACATATTTTATCAATTATTTGATTAAAAAAAATTTTAAGATAAGAACAATGAATTACAAAGGATTTTGGTATGAATTTGATGATTCTACCGATCTTAATCAGTTTAAAAAACTTTATTATGATAGAATTCTTTAAAAGTTTAAAAAGTTTAATTAATTTCCATTCTTTAGAAAATTTGGAAAAACAAATTATTTTTTATTCTGAAAATTCTAGTTACACAAATGTATTTCATTCAATTATTTTTAATCTATTAAAAAAAAATATTAAAGTAATTTATGTTACATCTGATAAAAATGATTTTTTTTTTAATTACAAACATGAGTGTTTAAAAACTTTTTTTATTTCTAAATTAATTGGGCAGATAATTTTTTTAAATTATATAAAGTGTAAAAATCTCATTTTAACACTCCCTGATTTAGAAAATTACTATATTAAAAAATCTAAATCATGTAAAAAATATTCGTATTTATTTCACTCCCCTGTAAGTGTTCATATGATTTACAGAGATAAAGCTTTCTTTAATTATGATGAAATATTCTGTGTAGGTAGACATCAATTTGATGAATTAGAAAAATATAAAAATAAATATAATTTAAAAAATTTAAATCTTATAAAAGCTGGATATCCAAAATTAGATTATTTATCTGAAAAATATCATGAAGCGGACTTTGAAAAGAATAAAATCTCAGTGGCACCATCATGGGGGAAAGAAAATATTTTGGATTTAGATTTAAAGCAAACATTTGAGAAAATTCTAACTCAAGGTTATTCAATTAATTTTAGACCACATTTTCAAATGCTTAGAAACAATAATAAAAAAATTTTGTCGCTCAAAAAAAATTTTGAAAATAACAAAAAATTTTACTTTGAAGATAAAAATGTAGAATTTTCAAACATTGTTGACTCTGAATTTTTAGTTACAGATTGGTCTGGTATTGGTATTGAATTTGCATTTATTACCGAGAGACCTGTATTGTTTATTGATGTTCCTAAAAAGGTTAACAATATAAAATATAACGATCTTGATATTATTCCACTAGAAGAAAAAATTAGAGAACAGATTGGTATTATTGTTAAACCATTGGAATTTAATAATTTAAATCATTATTTGAACATTTTAAGAAATGATAAAGAAAAATTTAAAGTTAATATTCAGAAAAATAGAGATGAATACATATATAATTTTAAAAATTCTTCTGATTTAATTACCCAAAAAATATTAGAAAGCTAAAAATATGAAAAAAAAAATTACAATTTTTGGGCATTCAGGTTATCTTGGAAATCACTTTAAAGACTTTATAAATAAGAAAAAATACAAAATTTTTCTTCCAAAAAGAAACAGCCTTAAATTTAAAAATAATTTAGGATATGTATTTTACTTTGTTGGAACTGATGAAAAAAAAGA
>MDTB01019997.1_pt1 | contig 21200 bp, 19 predicted proteins | sample 811161 | NCBI WGS metagenome assembly MDTB01 (sample SAMN05326650, study PRJNA326480) | marine metagenome | isolation source: seawater | place: Mediterranean Sea | collected 2009
ATTTAGAAGTGCACAATTTGACATTATGTATGGAGAAGGAATTTCCAAAACAGGCGAAATTATTGATCTTGGAGTTGAACACAATATTATTGACAAAAGTGGTTCTTGGTTTAGTTATGATGGTACCAAGCTGGGACAAGGTAGAGAGGCAGTAAGAAAAATTTTAAAAGATAATCCAGATTTATTAATTGAATTAGAAGAAAAAATAAAATCTTTAGTGTCTTAAAACAAGTATTTTTTTATGTTTAAAAATATAATATTTGTATTATGTTTTTGTTGTTTTTGTTGTTGTAGTAATAAATCTTCAAACCATTTCTTTTCCGAATTAGATTCTTTGTCATTTTTAGTTAGTAAAGACAATTCGAATGCATTTCTTCTTCACAAAAGGGCAGAGTATTACTTAAGAAACAATCAGCTTCTTTTAGCTAAGAAAGATATTGATAATGCATATACACTTTTTAAAAATGACACTCAAATATTATTAACCAGAGGAGAAATCTATTACCTTCTTAATAATACAAAGATATCTAAAGAGAGTTGGGAAAGATGCGTTAAAGTAGACCCTAATAACATGAATTGTCGAAAAAAATTAACTAATCTTTTTTGTGCTGTAAGACATGTTAAATGTAAATCTATGATAGATACTTTAGCTTTACTTAATGATAGCATTATTCCTAATATTTTTATTGGTTATGTTAAGGAGTTAGGTAATTATGAATACGCTATTCAGCTATTAAAAAACGCATTATTGAAATTACCTGAGGATAAAGAGTTATTGTCATTATTAGCGATTATATATAGTGATACTAGTGCTAGTAATATTTTTTTTAACACTAGATTAGCAGATTATTATTATAAAAAAATACTAGATAAGTATTCGAATGACAGTCAAGTCTATTATAATTTTGCAAGATATAAACAAAATACTTTTGATTATTTGTTTGCTTTAGAGTTATATGAAAAAGGGCTTCAATTAGAGCCTCTTGATAAAAATATTTATTATAATATGGGTTTTTGTGCTATGCAAATATATGAATATGAGAATGCTCTTAATTATTTTAGTCAAGCAATTGAAATTGACAGTTCTTTTTTATTAGCCTATCATGCAAGGGCTTATATATATGGTGTTATTGGTTCCATAGAATTATCGAATAAAGACTGGAAAAATTGCCTTATGCTAAACCCATCGTACATACCTGCACTTCAAGCTTTAAACAGCATGCAAAATAAATAAATTTATTTTTTAACTTCTTCTACAACTTTGCTAAATATATCTTTATGATTCATTGCTAGATCAGCAAGTACTTTTCTGTTCATTTGAATATTTTTTTTCTTAACTAGCCCCATGAATTCCGAGTATGATAACCCGTGTTCTCTGGCACCTGCATTAATCCTCTGTATCCATAAAGATCGGAAGTTTCGCTTATTTACTTTACGATCTCGATAGGCATATGATAGAGCTTTTTCGACAGCATTTTTTGCTACAGTATAAACGTTTTTTCTTCTACCGAAATAGCCCTTTGCTTGTTTTAAAATTTTTTTTCTTCTTGCTTTTGCAGCAACTGAATTAACTGATCTTGGCATAATTTTTATTTTTTTTATAATTAGTGAACCTAAATAAGGATACTTAAAACTAATTACATGGTTTTTAACTCTTATTTCATTCCTAATTGTTGTTTTACATTTTTTAAGTCAGATTTATCTACTAAACCCGTATTAGTTAGTCTACGTTTTTGTTTAGTAGTTTTCTTTGTTAAAATATGACTTTTAAACGCATGTTTTCTTTTGACTTTCCCAGAGCTTGTTACTGAAAATCTTTTTTTTGCGCTTGAATTTGTTTTCATTTTTGGCATAACTTTCTTTTTTTTATTTCTTTACTAATGATGATAATAACATAAACATTTTTTTTCCTTCGAGCTTTGGTAGTTCATCTACTTTTGCAATATCTTTTAAATCTTGTGCTAGCTTAAGAAGCAAGATTTCACCACGTTCTTTATGCAGAATCGATCGACCTTTAAAAAAAACATATGCTTTTAACTTAGACCCGTCCTCTATAAATTTCTTTGCATGATTTAATTTAAAATTATAATCATGCTCTTCCGTATTAGGTCCAAATCGTATTTCTTTTAATACAACTTTTGCGGTTTTAGATTTAATTTCCTTTTGTTTTTTCTTCTGTGCATAAAGAAATTTATTATAATTAATAATTTTACATACTGGTGGATTAGACTTGGCAGATATTTCTACTAAATCTAAACCAAGCTCCTTAGCTTGATTTAGACCTGATATCTTTGAACAAATTTTGTTCTCGACATTATCTCCAACTAATCGAATTTGTTCTGATGTGATTTCAGAATTTATTTTATGTGGATTTTCTTTTTTAATTCTCCAAGGTCTTCTACCTCTATGTCGTCTTTTAATTGCTATAACTCGTAATTTTTATTTATACTAATTGCCTTTTAACTCAATATTTATTTGTTCTTTAATAAATAGGATTAAATTATTTATATCCATTGCACCTAAATTTTCTCCTCCATGTTTTCTAATCGATAACATACTTGACTGAATTTCTTTTTCACCCACAATAATCATATAAGGTATTTTGCTTAATTCGGCTTCTCTAATTTTCTTTCCAGTTGTTTCATTCCTATCATCAACTTGTCCGCGAATATCGGAATTTTTAAGCAACTTCAAAAGTTTTATACAGTATTCATTATATTTTTGACTGATTGGTAAAATTATTATTTGGTCTGGAGCAAGCCAAAGTGGAAATTTTCCTGCTGTGTGTTCAATTAATAAAGCAATAAATCGTTCTAATGATCCAAACGGCGCTCTATGAATCATGATAGGTCTATATATTTTGTCATCGGCACCTTTGTATTCTAATTGAAATCTTTCGGGAAGATTATAATCTACTTGAATAGTTCCTAATTGCCATTGTCTTCCAATAGCATCTTTAATCATAAAATCTAACTTTGGGCCATAAAATGCTGCCTCTCCGTATTCTATGATAGTGTTTAGGTTTTTGTTTTTTGCCGATTGTATAATGGCTTCTTCAGCTAAATTCCATTTTTCTTCACTTCCAATATATTTGTTTTTATTTTTTTTATCTCTTAAAGAAATTTGAACTGTATATTCTGCAAACCCCATTGCTTTTAAAACATACAGAACTAAATCAATAACTTTTTCAAATTCATTTTCCAGTTGTTCAGGTGTAACAAATATATGAGCATCATCTTGTGTAAAACCTCTAACTCTAGTAAGGCCATGTAATTCCCCACTTTGCTCATATCTGTATACTGTGCCAAATTCCGCAAATCTTAGTGGCAAATCTTTATATGATCTTGGTTGAGATTTGTAAATTTCACAATGATGAGGACAATTCATTGGTTTTAGAAAAAATTCCTCATTTTCATTAGGTGTTTTAATAGGTTGAAAAGAATCTTCTCCATATTTATCATAGTGTCCAGAACAAACATATAAATTTTTAGACCCAATATGAGGAGTTATAACAGGTTCATATCCAGATTTCATTTGTTCTTTTTTCATAAAATCTACTAATTTGTCTCTTAAGTAGGCTCCTTTAGGCAACCATAAAGGTAAACCTTGCCCAACTTTATTGGAAAACATAAATAGTGACATATTCTTTCCAATTTTTCTATGGTCTCTTTTTTTGGCTTCTTCTAATTTAGTGAGGTAATCATCTAACAGACTTTTCTTAGGAAACGATATCCCGTAAATTCTAGTTAACTGTTCATTTTTCTCATCACCTTTCCAATAAGCACCGGCAACATTTAATAATTTGACAGCTTTAATAAAGCTGGTGTTGGGTATATGCGGTCCCTTACATAAATCAATAAAATCACCTTGTTGATAAAATGTTATTTTTCCATCTTCCAAATCTTCTATTAACTCTAATTTATATTGGTTTTTTTTAAAATATTTTTTGGCTTCTTTTTTGGACACATTAGACATAGTGTATGTGTGCTTTTCTTTTGCTATTGCTAGCATTTTATTTTCTATTCTTGGGAAGTCTTCAGAAGAAAAACTCATCTCTTCAGGAAATTCCATATCATAATAAAAACCATTTTCAATAGGAGGACCTATTGCAAATTTAACAGTGGGGTAAAAGAACTGAATAGCCTCTGCCATGAGATGGGCAGTTGAATGCCACATAGTACTTTGTCCATCAGTATCCTTCCAGGTTAATAATTCAAATTCTAATTTTTTATTTTCTTCTAATATTTGATTTGCATCTATGATATTCCCATTTATTTTAGCGGCTAGCACATTTTTTGCTAATCCACTACTTATGCTTTTTGCAATATCAATAGAGTTAGTTCCTTTTGGAAATTCTTTTATACTATTATCAGGAAACTGAATTATGACCATTATAAATTTTTAAAGAAATTAAAGATACTTATTTTTTAGGATTAGTATAGATTTATGTTTGAATTACACCCGTTTTAAATTCCTTTTTTTTATTATTATTTGCACATTCAATACCAATAGATATATACTTTCGTGTATCTATAGGGTCAATGATTTCATCTATCCACATTCTAGATGCTGCATAATATGGACTCATTTGGTTGTTATATTTTAACTTAATCGATTCTTCTAATTTAGATTGTTCATTTTTAGATAGATTTTGGCCCATTTTTTCCAACTTATTTTTTTCAAGATTTAAAAGTACTTTAGACGCTTGTTCTCCGCCCATGACTGCTATTTTAGAGGTAGGCCATGCTAAAATAAGTCTAGGGTCATATGCTTTTCCACACATTGCATAGTTGCCTGCGCCAAATGAATTTCCTATTATTAAAGTAAATTTTGGGACCACACTATTTGACATTGCATTAACCATTTTTGCTCCATCTTTAATAATTCCATTTTTTTCTGCCCTGGAACCTACCATAAAGCCATTCACATCTTGTATAAATAAAAGAGGAATTCCTTTTTGATTACAATTCATGATAAATCTAGCAGCTTTGTCAGCAGAGTCAGAGTAAATTACTCCTCCTAATTGCATCTCACCAGAACCAGCTTTAACCATTTTTCTTTGATTTGCAATTATTCCTACAGACCATCCATCAATTCTTGCATATGCACAGATTAAAGTTTTGCCATAGTTAGATTTATATTCTCTTAAAAAGCTGTCATCGACGATTCTTTCAAGTATTTCCCTCATTTCATATGGTGTATCTCTTTCTTTAGGAATGATACCATAGACTTCTTTTATATTTTTTTTTGGTGGTTTGCTGTCAATTCTTGAGAATTTATTGCCATTTTTTTCTTCTATATCATTTATTAAATCACGCACCAATGAAATTGCATCTCCATCGTTTCTACATTTATAATCAGTAATTCCTGAAATATCACAATGTGTATTTGCCCCTCCCAGAGTTTCATTATCTATATTTTCACCAATAGCTGCTTTTACAAGATGAGATCCTGCTAAAAACACACTTCCTGTTTTTTCTACTATTAATGCTTCATCACTCATAATAGGTAAATATGCCCCTCCTGCCACACAACTACCCATAATTGCGGATATTTGTGGTATTCCGAGTGCAGATATTTTTGCATTATTCCTGAATTGTCTGCCAAAATGTTCTTTATCTGGAAAAATTTGATCTTGAAGAGGTAGAAAAACTCCTGCACTATCTACCAAGTAAATAATAGGAATATTATTATCTATACATATTTCCTGTGCCCTTAAGTTTTTTTTAGAAGTCATTGGAAACCATGCTCCAGCTTTGACTGTCGCATCATTAGCTACTATAAGACAATATCTATTATGTATTTTCCCAATCACTAAAATGACACCTGCTGCAGGGCATCCACCAAAATCTTTATATAAATCATTTGCTGCAAATAACCCTAGCTCGATATATGTTGAATTTGGATCAATCAGTTTAGATATCCTTTCTCTAGCAGTAAGTTTTCCTTTTTTGTGTTGTTTCTCAATCTTAACTTCTCCACCTCCAAGCTTGATAATATGCTTTTTTTGTTTCATTTCAGAAACCAATAATTTCATATTATCTTCATTTTTATTATATGTTATATCTATTTTTTGCTTCATTGACATGCTTAAAGATACTAATTCCTGATTATCTAGAAGTCAAATATTTATTTGCATTTGGTCCCAAGTTAAAAAGAAGATCGATAATACTTAAATTAGGTATAAATTTTGCCCCAAAAACTTGTCTATATATTATAAATTCATTGTTAATAGGAGCATGATTTCTAAAATCTATTATTCGATTATATGTTTTATGATATATGTCTGTTTTGTGTATATCTTTTTTGACCCCTAATTCATTCATAAAATACTCCAAGATATTATTATTTAAATCAATTAAAAAAATATAATTTTTGTTTAAAATTTTTTCAATTTCTGCAAAATAATAAATAAAGAATGGAGCAGATCCATATGCTGCTTTAATACTATTAATATGATTTTTTTTCCATAATACATTGGCTATTTTGATGTTTTTAATTTTTGTTTTAGATGAGTGTTTATTTTGTATAGGAACCGTTAATAATAATATGCCATTTGCCCCAAGTATAGATGTTCTATTACGGGAGCTATGTTTTTTATAGTATTCTTCGTACTCAACCTGAATATTGTCATAATCATTTAACCATTTAAAGTATTGAATAGGAGGGAAGTAAGATGTTGAAATAATAGTAGATTTATCTTTTATCTTCACTATTTTATTAGCTTTAAAATACGAGGAATTACATTATAGATAATGATAAGAAGAATAAAATATATAAAGTATGATTTCCCAGTTTTTTCACCATGAATAGGGGAAAAAAGTCTATTCCATCTAATCAAACTTAATTTATTTTTCAATCCTTTTTTATTAAATGCATTATAATTGAGACTCAGCCAAGTAAAAATAGGTTTCCCTACAATATGATTTTCAGGTACAAATCCCCATACTCTCGAGTCTTCAGAATTATGTCGATTATCTCCCATCATCCAATAATAATTCATTTTACATTGATATTCTTTTGTTTCTTTTCCATTAATATAAAATATAGAATCTTTAATTTCTAAGCTATTGTTCTCATAATTTTGTATAATCTTTTTATACAAATGGATGTCCTTGGTATTTAGTGTTAGAATATCTCCTTTTTTAGGAATATATATAGGGCCATAATTATCCACTGTCCAATCTTTTTTTAAAGATTTTGGAAATAAATTTTTAGACATAATGTCTTGTTTAAAATCAAACCATTTTTGTATTTTACTTTGTATTATCTTTTTTTCAGATTCTGTTAAAAACACAATAAATAATCCGGTATTTACTAATTGAGAACCGATTTTTTTTTCTGTCTTTTTTCTTTTTGATGGTTTTATTCCATTTAATGTCCCTCTTCTTGATTGATATTGTGCATAGGTTTCAATATCATTTTGAATCAATATATTCTCTAGATTTTCGTAAATAATAGGTTTTATATGTACACTGTCTTTCGGTATAATAAAGTACTGAAACTGCTTTTCTAATTCTTTGTCAAGAATAGATTCTTTATTATTAACATATAATTTTTGATTTATAATTTGAATAGAATCACCTGCTATACCAGTACATCTTTTGACATAATTCATTTTCTTATCAAAAGGCATGTTTTCTCTAATTGTATCAGCAGGAAAATTGAACACTACAATATCATGGTTTTTAATTTTTTGAAATCCAGGCAAACGATTATAGCCTAATTGTATAAGTTTGGAATATGATGGCATATTTTCCGTGCCAGGAATTTTTTGATGCATGAATGGTAGAAATAGGGGGGTGTTTGGGATATTAGCACCGTAGTTAATTTTACTTACTAATAAAAAATCTCCAACTAGCATATTTTTTTCCATTGATGATGTAGGTATAGTGAAGGGCTGAATAAAAAAAACATGAATCACAGTTGCTGCAATAATAGCGAATGTAATAGCTTCCTCCCACTCGGCATTCTTTGATTTGTGAGCAACTTTTTTTTCCTTTTTAAACCAGTTAATGAATTCAAAATAATAATAATCTAATATGAAAAAAATACAAAAATACAGCCATTTTAATCCTACTATTCCAGTAGTTTTAATGATTATAAATAGTGCTAGTGAATATAATAAAATGTACGAAGTACATTTTGTAAATTTCCTTCTATGGTCTATGGATTTTATTATATTCCAAATGAATTTCAAGCCTAATTTAAGAAATATAGACCCTATATAGATAATTAGTAGAAAAATTAGATATTGTTTAAATTCTAAAGAAGATGTAAAGAATAAAATTATTAGACTTAGAAATAAAGTTCCAAATATTAAATTTGAGACTTTTTGTTTTTTAAAATAAAACAGATAATTTACTATACAATATGTAATTAGTGCAATAAAAAACATTTTTTATAAATTATTTATGATGTCGTTCATTGTAAATATACCAGTTTTATCATATATAAATTCTGCTCCTAATAAAGCTCCTTCTGCAAATCCCTTTCTACTTAGTGCTTTGTGTGAAATTTTGATCTCCTCTATTTCCGAGACGTATTTTACTATATGTTCGCCCTTTATTTGTCCCATTCTTTTTGATATAATTGGAGTTTTTTCTGTATTCTTAGTGTGTAATTTACGCATATTTTGATAAATGTCATTTTGTATTTTGATTGCAGTTCCACTTGGCTTGTCTTTTTTCATTATATGATGTTTTTCTTCTATAGATATCTTATAATTTTTCAAATTCATTAAATTACTTATATAATTATTTATTTTGAAAAATATATTTGTGCCTATGCTAAAATTAGGAGCATATAAAAAAGAGCTATTATACTTGATGCATGTTTTTTTGACTTTTTCTATTTGGTTTAGCCATCCAGTAGTTCCAGACACAACAGGTATATTGTTTTGGAGGCAAAACTGAATATTGTTGAATGCAGACTGAGGATGAGAAAATTCAATTGCCACATCTATTTTGAAAGTATTCACAATTTTTAAATCATCTTTATTTTTTGAATTTATTTTCAATGTAATATTATGCCCCTTTTGAATAGCAATTTTTTCTATTGCTTTGCCCATTTTTCCATATCCAATAATACCAATATTCATGTTTACAAGCTTAATTTTAAACATATAGACATTATGTCTGTATTGTTTATATCTTTAGTTTTTAAATTTAATGATAAATCATCATTTATATTATAGTCTAATAAATGTGAATCTACAGCCGCATCCATTATATTTAATAAATAGCATAGTAAAAAAAGTAATCCAGCAATATCCCTATTGTTTCTATAGTAATTTTTTAGAGCAACTAGGTTTGAAGCTGTATAACTTGAGCTATTAATAGTATTTGGATCATCATCAGTTTCTGCAATGTATGAAGATTTATATGAATTATATTGATTATTATTTGTTAAGTAAAAATACATTGATCCACTTAAGCCTGCATAGATTATAGGAGCTTTCCAGTATTTTTTATTATAGCATTGGCCTAAGCCAGGACATGCTATCGATAGTATTGTTGCTTTTTTGTTGCTATATGTATTATTTTTTTGTGCATATGTATAGTAATGTCCACAACATAGGATGAAGATAATAATAGTTTTAAGATTGTAATATTTGAATAATTTCATCTAGTTTTCTTTCAGATTCAAATAGTATTTCTATTTTTCCTTTTCCATTTTTAGCTATTTTTAAATGTACTTTTTGGTTAAAAAAATCAGATAAGTTATTTTCAATTTTTTGAAAATAACTAGATAAAACTTGATTTCCTTTTTTTTTGTTATCATATCTATTTAATTTGTTTTTTTGAACTATAATTTCTATTTCGCGTACGGAATAATTGTTTTGGATAATATCTTTATATAGTTCTAGTTGTATTTCTTTATCCATGATATTGATAATCGCTTTGGCGTGTCCCATTGTAATTATTTTATCTCTTATACCTGCTTGAATAATTGGATCTAGCTTTAATAGTCTTATATAGTTGCTAATTGTTGATCTGCTTTTTCCAATCTTTTTGCCTAGTCCATCTTGAGTGATATGTTTTTCTTCTAATAGTTGTTGTAAACTTAATGCAATTTCAATTGGGTCTAAATCTTGTCTTTGAATATTTTCTACCAATGCTAATTCAAGCATTTGATCATTTTGGATATTTTTAATAAAAACGGGTATTTTTTTTAGTCCTGCTAAAATAGAGGCGCGCAGTCTTCTTTCACCTGAAATTAATTCATATTGGTCTTCATGAATTTCACGTACGGTTATTGCTTGGATTAAACCATATTCTTTTATAGAATCAGATAATTCTTTTAATTCTTTTTCTGATATATTATTTCTTGGTTGGAATGGATTTTTGGTAATAGATTTAATATCAATACGTTGCGTGATGTTACTAGTATTATCTTGTTGACTATTAAAAATAGATACAAACCCTCTTCCTAAACGAGATTTTTTATTCATGTGTATTATTCATTGTTAATTGATTTTTTTCTATTAATTCATTGGCTAAGTTCAAATAATTAATTGCTCCTCTACAATTAGCATCATATTTAATGATACTTTGGCCAAATCCTGTTGCTTCACTCAGTGTGACATTACGTTGAATAATTGTGTCAAAAACTATTTCACCAAAGTGCATCTTAACTTCTTCAATGACATTATTAGATAGCCGTAGTCTAGAGTCATACATGGTTAATAGTAGTCCTTCTATAGATAAATTTTCATTATGTAGGCTTTGAATTTGTCTTATTGTATTCATTAATTTCCCTAGCCCTTCTAAAGCAAAGTATTCACATTGTATAGGAACAAGTATGGAATCAGATGCACATAAACAATTAATTGTAATTAATCCTAAAGAAGGAGGACAATCTATAATAATAAAGTCATAGTCATGGATGACTTCTTTCATTTGTTTTTTTAACATCTTCTCTCTATCTGGATAATTTACCAGTTCTATTTCTGAGCCTACCAGGTCAATTGTAGAGGGAATAATTTCTAGATTTGGAGAGTTTGTTTTAAGAATGGTTTTTTTAATATTAATACTATGTTCTAGAACTTCGTAGATTGTTTTTTGTCTTTGTGTATCATTTAATTCTACACCTAACGCAGATGTTGCATTTGCTTGAGGATCTGCATCAATTAATAATACTTTTTTTTCTAAAGCACCTAGGCTAGCTGATAAATTTACAGATGTGGTGGTTTTCCCAACTCCCCCTTTTTGATTTGCGATAGAGATAATTTTTGTCATTTAAAAATCTAGTGTATTTATATTAATAACTAATATCATGAATTTTTATTCTTTGAAATAAAAAAAACTAATTATTTTTTCAACATTGTTGAAAACCTGTATATTTATTATATGATTGAGGTATTTTTTAACTTTTTTGAAAACACTTTAGAATGGGGTGATTATGTGCCTCACCGCTGGTTTATTCTATTTATATCATCATTTTTTATGATTTTATTTTTGCAATCTGGAATAGATAAGATGCTGTCTTTTTCAGGAAATATGAGTTATTTCCGAGATCATTTTAAAAACACTGTTTTTAAAAATCAAATTAAATTTCTACTAGCATTTATTACGTTTTTAGAGTTAGTTGCTGGTGGACTTTGTTTATATGTTTTTATTGCTAATTTCACTATAGGCGAAGGTGTTGCATTTTTTTTAATGCCTTATTATTTTATGTCATTATTTCTTGTACTTCTAACAATTTTATGTTTATTCTTTGGTCAAAGAATAGCTAAAGATTATGCTGGTGCAGTAAATTTGGGGATTTATTTTTTGATCGCTTTAATAGGTTTGTCTGTGCCGGTTTTGTTTTTAGAATTATGATAACCAAATAGTTTTTTTTCTTTAATTATATTATCAACGTAAGTTGGCACCATATTTTCCCAGCCTTCTTGGTTATTTTTTATCATTTTTAAAACTGTTCTGGAGAAAATATTGAGATACTCTTTCTTATAACCTTTTAAATCGATAATGCGCTTGTTAAATGTAAAAAAATTGTACAATGGTTGTATTCGAGGTTGGATGTCAATATTTTCACTGGTTTTTAGTATACTATTTTGATCAGGTTTAGATGGATACACGTATACTTTAATGTCTCTGTTAAACATTTTCCCTACTCCTTCTAAAATGCCTCCATTTAAATGCCTGTAAAATTGGGCTTGAAATATTTCTTGAAGATTAGTTAAGCCTAAAATAATACCAATTCTTTTTTTTGTGAAACGTCCAAAATAATCTAGTAATTTATAATATCGTTGATAGTTAGAAATCATCACAGTTTGCCCAATAGAACAAAGTATATCTACTCGGTCAAGAAAATCTTTTTCATTAATATCTCCTTCTTCTTTTAAATTGTTTAAGGTTATTTCAAATAATACTTGTAGGTCATCTTCGTTTACTTTTTCCTCTTTTATAAATTCATGAAGTCCATTTTTTATCATATCAATATTTACCTTTGTTACTGGTCGAAAACTACCTCTTAATGCAAGTATGTTTCTCTTATATAGTGTGTCAGAAGGTTGCATATTTTTTCCATCAGGACCAAATATAACGGCCTCTGTCATTCCATGCTTTACAAGTAGAAGACTTAATAGTCGATTATCAATATGGTTGAATTGCTCTCCATGCATTTGAACCATATCTATTTCAACTTGCTTTCTGTTTAAATTATCATATAAACTTTTTACAAACTCTTCAGGTTTTTGATAATTAAAGCATGCATACATAAGATTTACACCCAGAATCCCAACGGTTTCTTGTTGAAGCTTGGCTTTATTTTCATGTAATCGAATATGGAGTATAACTTCATTAGGTTCTTGTTTAGAATTTGATTGAAATCTCACTCCCATCCATCCATGACCAGGTGTCATGTCTTCATTATATTTTGTCGTAGTTATTGTATTTGCAAAGGAAAAAAAGGATTTTTTAGGATGTTTTTTTCTATCTAATCTTTCCTCCAGCAAAAAATACTCTCTAGCAATAATTTTTTTTAATCTAGACTCTGATACATAACGTCCATCATTTTCTTTGCCATAAATCGCATCACTCACATCCATATCATATGCGGACATAGCTTTTGCAATAGTTCCTGAAGCACCTCCTGCTCTAAAAAAATGTCTTACTACTTCTTGTCCTGCTCCTATTTCTGAAAAAGCTCCGTAGATGTGGTCATCTAAATTTATACTTAGAGCTTTTTGTCCTGCACTTAGAATAACATTTTTCATTTCAATAAAATGTTTTATTATTACAAATGTAGATTAGTTTGTTTAAAAAAAACAAAAAAATTAAATTTATTATAATGAAATTAAAACTAGTTTTTTTGGGAACCGGCACTTCTCAAGGAGTTCCCATCATCGGATGTAATTGTAGAGTCTGTGTTTCAAAAGATATAAAAGACCAAAGATTACGATCTTCCTTGTTAGTTAAAGTTAATTCTCACAATATATTAATTGATATTGGCCCTGATTTTAGGACGCAAATGTTAAATACAAATAATACAGATATCGACATAGTATTAATTACACATCAACATAGAGATCATACTGCAGGTTTGGATGATTTACGACCTATTTATTATTTAAATAAGAAACCTATTATATTGTGTGCAGAGAATAAAGTCATAGAGTCTTTAAAAAATGATTTTCAGTATATTTTTAATGATTTTCTATATCCGGGGAAACCAGAAATTAATATCAATAGTATTGATACTAATCCTTTCTCATTATATGGTGTTTTATTTACTCCAATCCGTGTTATGCATCATAAGCTGCCTATTTTGGGTTATCGAATAGGAGACATGTCATATATTACAGATGCTAATTATATTGCACTTGAAGAAAAGAAAAAGTTATTAGGTTCTAAGGTTTTAATTATAAATTCTTTACAAAAAGAAAGACACATATCACATTATAATTTAGAACAGTCACTAAAAATTATTCACGAGTTAAAGCCAAAAAAAGCATACCTGACTCACATTAGCCATAATATGGGGTTATATAGTGACATCAGTAAAGAATTACCAAGTAATGTCTTTTTAGGTTATGATGGCTTGCAGTTAGAAATTTAATTAATAGCTTTTTTTATTTTAATTAATTTTTCTAATAATTTTTCTAATTTATCTAGGGGTAGCATATTGGATCCGTCAGATAGAGCCTTATTAGGCTTAGGGTGGGTTTCTAGAAATATGCCATTTGCGCCTGAAGCAACTCCTGCACATGCTAGGGTTTCAATAAAATTTGGTGTCCCACCAGAGTTGCCAGTATGTTGATTAGGTTTTTGATTAGAGTGTGTAGCATCTAAAACAACAGGTACTTGATAATTTTTTATTATGGGAATATTTCTCATGTCCACCACTAAATTTTCATATCCAAATGAATTTCCTCTTTCAGTTATAATAATTTTTTGATTTCCAGAATTTATTAATTTTTCAACAATAAATTGGCATGATTCTCCGGATAGAAAGGGTCCTTTTTTTACATTAATATATTTTTTTGTTTTAGCTGCGCTAATTAAAATATCTGTTTGTCTACAAAGAAATGCAGGAATTTGTATAATATCAACATGTTTCTGTACTTTTTCTACATCATTGACATTGTGTACATCTGTAGTAATTGGAATATTTAATCTCTCTTTGATATTTTTTAATACTTGGATCCCTTCATTTAATCCTGGACCTCGAAATGAACTTAATTTAGTTCTATTTTCTTTTTTATATGATGCTTTAAAAATAAAAGGAATATTAAGTTTTCCAGTAATATATTTAATTTTTTCAGCAATTTCATAAGTTGTTTTTCGATCTTCGATTACACAAGGTCCTGCGATGAGAAATAATTTCTGGGATAGTGTATTGTTAGTTAAGCTTTTCATTTTCTGTTAATTTTTTTCTATTTAGGTAATGAAATTATTGCATCTTTGTTAAGATATTAATTTTTATTTAATCTATGATTAAGCCATTATATATTATTGTAATAATTTCTTTTTTATCATTCCTTCATTCCTGTCAAGAAAGAATAATAGAAATTAATGAATGGTCTCCAGAATTAGTCACACCAATTGTGAATGCAACTATTACTATTGAAGACTTAATACCAGAAAAAGGAACTACAGAATATGATAATAATAATTTGATACACCTTGCTTTTCGAAGTGACACAGTTTATGTTCTCCCTCCTGAATTTTTACTTGACGTGACTGGACTTAACTTAGATACTCTAGTCACTTTGGAGCAACTTGCTCTAGATGCTCAAAATAACCCATCAGTCGCTCCACTAATTAATTTATTGGGCCTTGAAATACCATTTCCTGAAAGTCAAGTAATCCCAGGAGCTCTTTTTAGTCTTATAACGGCGGATATCACGGACCCATTTAACTTCCAATTTGATGAGTTTAGTAATGCTTCTTTTAACTCTGGCCAATTAGTTGTAGAAATCACTAATCATTTGCCAGTGTCTATTGATAGTACATCAATTCAATTAATTCCAGGACCAGATATTGAATGGCATATAGATATTATTGATTTGAATCCTGGTGAAATAGCAAATCAAACTATTGATCTCACAGGTCTTGTTATTGAAGAAAGTAATAATATTGAAGTGATAATCAATACACTGCAAATTGAGAATGTTGGTGCAGACATGGTGGAAATCACTCCACAAACTGGTTTTGAAGTGTCTTTTTCTCTTAGTAATGTAGGGTTTCAAAATATCACATTGCCTTTAGGAGGAGATACAGTAGATGTTGATTTAGCATTATTTGAAGATTTTGATAGTGGGTTAATATTAGAGAATCCTAGATTTACACTTAAGGTTGACAATCCATTTATATTGTCTGGAAGTCTCGATGGAGTATTATTGGCATTTTCTCAGTATAATACTCAAGAGAGTTTGTTGATAGATTTGGATATTCTTCCAAACACCACCAGTACAGTAACATACTATGTGGATCAAATTGGTGATATTATTGCATTACCTCCTCAAAACCTTGAATATGAGGCAAGCGCTAATATTAGTTTTAATGCAGACGATCTTATAGGCAACGATCCATTGCAGCTAGGTGTAGATATAGATTTTCCATTAAGTGTTAATGCTGCAAATTTAAGTTTAACAGATACTATTCTTTTTGATGGAATTAATTATGATATCAGTCAAATAAAAAATATGAGCGTTCATTATAATCTCATCAATGGGTTTCCGCTGGTAACAGAATTTAATTTAATTTTACATGATTCAGTAGACTCATCGAATAATTTGGACACACTTAATTTTTTGAATACAAATAATAGTGAGAGTAATATTATTGCACCTGCAATAGTAGATGAAACAGGTGAAGTAATAGAATCTGTAATTTCTTCTGGAATTTTGAATTTAACAGATTTAACAGTGAATAATTTACTGAATACTAATAAGATTATAGTAGATGTGAAATTAAGTAGCTCGGGTTTTCAAAATGATAATCAATATGTTAAAATATATTCAGATTATCAATGTTTATTGAAAGCAGGTGTTGAAATTGAACTTTTTTTAGATTAAAAAATCACTAATGCGTAATATATTATTTATTTTATTAATAATCTTTTTTAAGTGTTCATATATCCAAGCGCAAACAAATTCAAATATTTTGAATGTCCATGAAATATCTATTAAGGAGAATGTGTTAATGAATGACACATTATTACATCATTTATTAGAAATACCTTTCCTAGGTTTTGATATTAGTATTCACTCAGCACCAGGTCTAAAGAAATTTTTAACTACACAAGCAAATTATCTATCCATTAACTTTAATGATTATAATAATTTCGATGATAATTCACATCATTTATTTGATGTGTATAATCAATTGCTAGGTTATTCTTTTAGACATGAAAAGAACATATATTCTTTTGGTTTAAGTCATAGATTATTTTCTGAATTTAGCTTATCTAGTGAATTAGTGTCTTTAATCATTGATGGAAATTCGCAATATTTGAATCAAAAATTGAGTATGGATAATCAAAACTATGGATATATCTTGAATTATCTTTCTTTTGATTTTGGCTATTATAATCAAATTAATAATCAGTTGTATCTAGGTGCAAAATTCAAATTTATCAAGGGTATAAATTCTTTTGGCATGGAGTTGAAAAATACCAGTTTTTTAGTTAGCGATAATTTGAATACTTCGCAAAATCCATTTGAAATAGAATTGGATGCAGAAGCAAGTTATTTTATTAATACTAATAATAGCTTATTTTCTAATTTGGGTTCTGCTATAGATGTTTATCTAGATTATGATTATAACGATAGGATTAGCTTTTACACTCACGCGTATGATATTGGTTTTGTGATGTGGAAAGAGGATCATTATGATTCTGATGGCATTTTAAATTTTGACGGTTTAAATTTTTCATTAGATCAATTTCTGGATACAGAGTATAATATGCTTCAGGATTCTATTCTTGATATTTTTGAATTACAGCAACACTCTGTAAGTAAATTCAGAGTGTTACCCTTTATGATAAATTTAGGGACTAGTTATTCTTTCTATGATAGTAGTCAAATTAATCTAAACTATAGAATTAAGAAAAATTCTCATTCTTTTATTCATACTACAAAGTTCTCATATATGTATCATTTGGAAAAATATAACTTTTCAATTATTCCTAGTTATTCTATTAATAAATATGATTATACTAATATCTCGATTCTTTTAAATAAAAGATGGAAGAATCGTTTTTATACCAATGTTTATTGTAATAATATTATTGATTTTATATTTACAAATTCAGGGGGAGGAGATATTGGTTTAGGTTGTCAATTATATTTTTTATTTTAGTTATTAATCATGGTTTTACCATTATTTATAATGCCTAAGACCTTTCCAGTGAATGAATAATCTATAAATGGTGTATTTTTCGAAATTGATTGAATATGATCTTTGCTATAAACCCATTTTTTTAATGGGTCAAACAATGTTATATTGGCTCTTTCATTTTCCTGAATTATTGGTATTTTTTGATTAGTTATTTTTCTCGGATTAGTGCTAATTAAATCTATAATCTTATCTATATCTATTTTGTCTTTTAATACTGTATTAATAATAGGAAAAACTGTTTCTAAGCCAATGATGCCAAATTTTGCTTTTTGAAATTCACATTCTTTATTTTCTATTTCAATAGGACTATGATCAGATGAAACTGCATCAATGGAGCCATTTATCAGCCCTTCTATTAAAGCTAATCTATTTTTCTCACATCTTACAGGAGGCATAACTTTGAAATTGGAATTAAATTTCGTTATTGCAGATTCATCTAATATAATTTGATGTGCTGCAATATCAGTAGTGATTCTTAAATGAGCGTTCTTAGCCTTTAAGATATGTCGCATAGATTTTTCGGAGGATATTGTTGATATATGTAATTTCGAATTTGTATATTTTAGTAGTGCTAAATCACGCATTACAATTAATTCTTCTGCTAATTCTGGAGATGGCGCTAATCCCATTTTGGTACTAAAAACTCCTTCATTTATTTGTCCGTTTTTATTTAAATTTTCATCTAAACATGTGTGCATAATTAAACCATCAAAATTCTTCACATATTCTAGTGCTATGTTCATAAGCATAGAATTCTGAATAGTTATTTTATCATCAGTAAATGCGACAGCGCCATTATTATGCATGTCAAACATTTCTGTTATTTCATTTTGCTTTAGGCCTTTTGTGATACATCCAGAAGGCAGAATATTTACCGCATGATTCATCGCCTTTTTTATAAGAAAATGAATATTAGACTTTGTGTCTATTGGAGGGTTTGTGCTAGGCATCGTTACTAAAGCAGTAAAGCCGCCTTTTGCAGCAGAATTTAGACCACTATTAATTGTTTCTCGTTGTTCATATCCGGGTTCTCCTAGTCTAGCGTGTAAATCTAACCATCCGGGTGATATATGTAGGTTTTTAAATTCAACTTCCAAAAAAGGCTTAGTCAACTTAATATTATTATCAATTTTTTTAATCATGCCATCTACAATTAACAAATCTTTTGTCTGTCCACTAAATGTAGATTGTGAATCAATAATTTTCGCTTTTCTTAGAATAACATTTTTTATATTTTCCATATTCGTAGTAAAATTAACTCAATTATTAATAATAGTATCGATGATATGATAAAAAAAGTTTCGAGAGGATATTTAGAGTCATTTTCTGTATAATCATCTAACAAAGTATTATTTTTTAAATCTAAAAAATCAATATTATAATTCCCCAATGTGTTTGCAATATCCTCTTTTGACAAGAAATTCATTCTACTTTCTAGACGATTGTAATTGAAGGATATTGGTGTTGTACGTTGATTATTTACAACAAGCTCATAATTTCCTGATAATGGAATATTATTTTGAAACTTAATGAAAGTTTGTTTATTCCTCTCAATTAAAGAAGTCACCATATCAAATTGTCTTGTTTTTTTTAAGTGAACAATATCATTTTTATTTATATCATTTGTGGACAAAATCATCTCTTCATTTATAAGATGATATAATTTTTCTTTCTGTGATATATTTAAACTAGCATTATATAGACAAGGAATAAAGAGTGCATGTTCAGGGAAGCTATTATTTTTTGCATTCAAATCACTCAAACAAACATAAACCTTACCTTTATTAAAGATGTATTCAGTTAGAAAAGGTTCATTATTGATAAAGTTAAATATCTTACGTCTTTGAGATTTATTATTTTCTATAATAGAAAAACAACTAGTTACCGAGGGTAAATTAATATTTTTATTTATTTGTATAAATACATTGTTGAAAACACTATTTTGATAATTAATGTATTCGATATTTTGTTTTTTTGTTTTCCACGTATTAATGAAATCTATATTAAGAGTTTTAAATAACATATTATATGAATCAATATTTGCATATTCACTAACAAATACAAATAGATTTCCACCTTGATTTACAAATAACTCTAATTTTCTCATTAACAATTCAGATATGTAGGCAATCTCATCTATTATAATTAGATTATATCTGTTAAAAACTTTATTTTGAACCTGATCTATACTGTTTTTATGAAAATCAAATAGAGTATCAGAAAACACGTGTTTTAAGTATTTGCTTTGTGGATCATTACAGATTGATAAAACTTGTATTTTTTGATTTGTAGAATATGAAAAATATAATTTATTGTCAAATTTCATAAGATTATCTTCAATTTCTATAACGCCATTTATAGTATCGCTATTCATTGGATTAACATAATGGAATGGTTGTATAATACTTTTTTCTGGTGGGATGGTAATACTATGTGATTCTTTTTGTTGATTGTTAATTATTAATGAACTTGTAATTTTCTTTTTTTCTAAGCTATAATTAGAAAATTTAACAGATAATACTTCAAGAGCATTATTCTTTCTAATAGGTGTATTAAAGTAACATGAATCGATCCCTATATTTTTATTGTGTTGTGCTTTTAATAATCCTATTTTAAAATGTAAATTCTGTATTTTTTGTAAAAACTTTGTTGCCGTTTTTTTTTGAAAATCAGATAGTAAGTATAGACTATTTATCACAGATGTATCGATGTTATTATGATATCTTTCTATAATTGTCTTTAATTTTTGTTCATTACCGGAAAGTTTAATTTCTTCAATTAACTTTAGTGCTTTTTGGGGTGTATACCATTTTTGATGTTTTTTTTCGAAATCATTTGTTAAAATCAATATTTTTTGTTCGGGATTTAATGTACTTATAATTTTTTTGGCATTTTTTTTAGCATTATCAATTAAATTTATTTTTTGATTATCAATTCGTTCCATACTAAAAGAATTATCAATATAAATTCCAATTTTTTCAGCATTATATGGCTGTTGTTGATTCTTTATATAGGGTAATGCAAATGCAATGATAATACAGATAATAGCTAAAATTCTATTAAATAGAATGACCCATCGTCTAATTTGATATGTGGATTTATTTTTCTTTTCAATTTCTTTCAGAAAAAAAAGACTACTAAAATAAATTTTTTTATGTTTTCTAAAATTAAATAGATGGATAATTATAGGTATAGTTAGAAAAAACAAATAGTATAAAATAGATGATTTGATAAATTCCATTTTTAAAATTAATAGATTTCAATTAATTTAATTAATAATCTTTCCATCTTCAATATTAATTACCCTACTACATAAATCGGCTAATTTATTATTATGTGTAATAATAAAAA
>MDTB01077532.1_pt1 | contig 21200 bp, 23 predicted proteins | sample 811161 | NCBI WGS metagenome assembly MDTB01 (sample SAMN05326650, study PRJNA326480) | marine metagenome | isolation source: seawater | place: Mediterranean Sea | collected 2009
GCCAGCGAATCCTCGAGCGGTACACGCTCGGCAGCAATATTGACGCCATTGAGGCCTTGTACAGCACCCTGATTCCTGCTGCACCGCTGGCTGCCTGAACAGAGACAGCTTTAACGCGGCAGCTTGAACAGGTGCTCTTCGACGGAGGGCGACATGCGACGTCAGGCCAGTTCCCGACTGCGTTCCGCCGCCGCAATGACCGCTTCGATGAGTGCGGAGCGCAAGCCCGACTCTTCCAACACGCGCAACCCAGCGATGGTGGTGCCACCGGGAGAGCTCACCATGTCCTTGAGCACAGCAGGATGCAGTTCCCGGCCCTGAAGCAGGGCTGCCGTCCCAGCAAGGGTGCGATGGCTGAGACGGTGGGCCAAAGCCCTCGGCAGGCCGGCGGCAACAGCCCCATCGGCCATCGCTTCCGCCACCACGGCGATGAAGGCAGGACCTGAAGACGTCAATGCCAGAAAGGCATCGAGCTTGGCCTCGGGCAGCTCGAGCACTTCACCAACCGTGCGGAACAGATCCAAGACCTTGCTCTGCTGATCGGAGCCGACCCCCTCTCCCCAAGCCAGGGCCGTTAGACCAGCACCCACCAAGGAAGGCGTGTTGGGCACGGCGCGTACGCAGCGATGGTGCGGGAACAGCTGTTGGAGACGCTGCAGCGACACTCCAGCCAACACAGAAATCAGCAGTGGTTTGCCAGCCACCTGCGCCGGCGCAGCGGCAGCGACGGCGTCCAGCTGCTGGGGTTTAACAGCGAGCAACTGCAGGGGAACATGCCAGACCTGCTGGGCTGGCTCAGAGGCCGCCACATGAAGGCTGATTCCTTCAGGCAGTTCGGATCTGAGGCTCTGAACCCTTGCTTCACTGCCCACAACGGCAATCAGATCAGCTGGATCGAGATCGCCCCGTTCAAGAAGCGGCTGTACCAGCGCCTGAGCCATGCGGCCCAGGCCAATCACCCCAATCGCAGCCTTCACAACGCTGGAATTTCAGCCCTTCAAAGGGCTGCAGCTCCCCAGGCTGGAGAAGGGGCTGAAACGGATTCCGACTCTGAGGAGTCCGATTCCCTGGTTACCACCGTGGGGCTCGAGGCCTCTTCGTGGGTGGCATTGGTGACAGTGACGCAGCTCGGTGCGAACAGAAAAATACTTTCGCCGACACGCTCCTGATGGCCATCAATGGCGAAGGTTCCCCCCGCCACGAAATCAACAGCGCGCTGAGCCTGATCCGGCTCCATCATCGTCAGATTGAGGATGACAGTTTTACGTTCGCGCAAGGCCTGGATCGCACGCGGCATCTCATCAAAGCTTCTTGGCTCCATGAGATTGACTTCTGCCGATGCGGTGCTGATTCCCGGCATGCCGATCACATTTGATCCAGGCAGGCTGTCTCCAAGATCAAACGGATTGCTGTCTCCAATGGTCGCTAACGCACCACCATCGGCCTGACTGGCACGCTGATCGTCTTCAACCTGCTCGTCGTCGTAGGCGAAGTCGTCGAGCTCACCATCGAGGTAATCATCTCCGGCGACGACAGCACGTAGACGGGAAATCAGCGACACCTTGGATTCCTCTCGGCCTGAGACAGGTAGGGCCATACCCCTAAATAGCGTTCCGATCAGCCAGGAGCAAGTCACTGTCAACCGTCTTTTACCGGTGGACGTGGACCAAAGAGGGCGGATCCGAGCCGCAACCACGTACTGCCCGCTGCCACCGCCTCACGCCAGTCGCCGCTCATCCCCATGGAGCGCTCCGGCAGCGCGAGGCGATCGGCAAGAGCAGCACACTCCCCGAACAGCACATGGCGCTCCTGGGAGGTCAATCCCTGGGGGGCCATGGTCATCAGTCCGCGAATGCGCAGAGCCGGAAGCTCCCGGAGCCTGGGCCACACATCCAACAACTCCGCCGCCGACCAGCCCCCCTTGTTCGGATCAGGACGCAACTTCACCTGCAAAAACACCTCAGGGCTTCGGTTTTCCTCAGATGCAATCCGAGCGATCCGCTCCGCCAGGCTCCAGGACTCCAGGGAATGGATCACGCCAAAGGCACGCACCACAGCGCGCACCTTGTTGCTCTGCAGGCGACCGATGAAATGCCAGTTCAGCGCGAGGTCATCAAGCTCGGCCTGTTTCCGCTGCGCTTCCTGAAGCCGACTTTCACCAAAGGCTGTCTGCCCCAGGGCTGCAATCTCTTGGATCGCTGTAGCCGGGTGCCCCTTGCTCACCGCCAACAAGCGGGACCTCTCCGGTAGCTGAGCCCTCAGGTCATGCCAGCGATCAACGGAGTACGAGGGCACGGCGTCAGATGAATGTCTGATCGAACAGCTGCCGCCAGTTCTCAACCTCTGCCGGCGCGTCGCGGCGACAGCGATTGAGATGGACCTCAGCGTGGTGGCGGGCATCCTGATAGGGAATGACCTCGAACTGGGCACCCCGGGGCTGCAGGGTCACCAGGAAGAACATGCGTTGGGCATACAGCGTGGCGTACACGTCACGCCCCTCTCCCGCAGGGGCCACCCTATACAGCATCCCGAAAGTGGGGTGATTGAGATAGCGCTCAGCACTCATCCAGCGGCTCACACCTACAGCTCACCGTACTTTCCGCGCAATCCCAGCAAAAGCAGCAGGCTGACTGCTGCCAGGAGATTTAACCAACGGGCGGGCGGATGGCGCTGCAATCGGAACACATCTGGACCCATCACCCGGCCACCGCGGGCGACCAGGGCCTCGGCGCCCTGCTCGGCGCGAAGCAGGATGTTGGCAAGCAAGCGCTCACCAACAGCGAGCACGAGCCCAAAGGCGGCCTTGAAGCCAAGCCGCCTGAGACTCACTGCCCGACTGAGGAGTGAGCGCAGCAGGTTCTGCAGCTCCTCCTGAACCAGGGGCAGGAAACGCAGCGCCAGCAACAGCTGAAATCCCAACCGGTCCATCGGCAAACCAAGACGCTGCAGCGGAGACAGACACCAGTTCAGAGCCCAGACCAGATCCTCCGGCGTGGTGGTGATCAACACGAGATTGACGCTGTGAATCACCGTGAAGATGAGCGTGGACGTGCGTAAACCGAGCAGAGCTGAGGCACGGTCAATCACCAGGGGACCAAGGGCAAAAGACCCGATCCGCCAGGGCCCCAGGCGCACCAGATCCCAGGCTGGCCCCTCAGCAGCGGCTCCGGGCAGCTCATCGGCCGGTCGCAGCGCCAGAGCAGCCGGAGGATCAACGGCTGGCAGCAGCATGGACAGGATCCCGACGGCCGCCGCCAGCAGCAGCAGGACCATCAGGGAGCGCCACCAGAGCCGCACTGGCAAACCACTGCCCAGGGTGAGCAGCAGAAGCACCAGCACCAGCGCCAACCGCCAGATGGGTCCCGCCAGGACCGGCGTCAGCAAAAACAGCAGCGACCAGGCGAGCTTCAGGCGAGGGTCCAGTCGACGCATCCAACCGGTGGAGCCATCGACGTACTGCCCCATGGGGATCTGACGCAGCCAATCCATGAATCAGCTCTGACGCTTCTGCTGGCGGGCCAGATCACGCTCAACATCACGCTGTTGCTTGCCGCGCCAAAACAGTTTCACGGGAGTGCCATCGAAACCAAGGCCCTCTCGGATCTGGCGTTCAACATAACGGCGATAGGTTTCGCCGAACAGCTTCGGCTCATTCACAAACAACGTGAAGCTGGGCGGACGGCTGGCGACCTGCGTGCCGTAATACAACCGTCCCTGGCGACCACCGCGTGTGGTGGGTGGACTGCGCCAGCTCAAGGCTTCCTTGAGCACTTCATTGACAACGGACGTGCTCACCCGCCGCCGATGTTGCTCAACGGCCACAGCGGCAATGGCAAAAATGCTGTCCACCCGCTGCCCGGTCAGCGCGGAGGTGAACAGCATCGGCGCCCAGTCCAGGAAATAAAGCTTTGCCCGCAGCTCCTTCTCCATGGCGGGCATCGTGTGGCTGTCCTTTTCGACGGCATCCCACTTGTTGACCACCACGACACAGGCCCTGCCGTCTTCCTCGATCCGCCCGGCCAAGCGCTGATCCTGCTCGGTCACACCATCGAGAGCATCGATCACCAACACGCAAACATCGCTGCGTTCGATCGCCTTGAAGCTGCGATTGATGCCGAAGTACTCGGGTCCATAACTGACGCTGCGGCGCCGCCGGATCCCCGCTGTATCGACCAATCGCCAGGTTCGGTTCTCGCGTTCGATGCTGGTGTCAATCGTGTCGCGGGTCGTGCCGCGAATCGGGCTGACGATGGCGCGGGTCTCACCGCAGATGGCATTGAGCAGGCTTGATTTGCCAACATTCGGCCGACCGATGATCGCCAGTTGAATCGGCTCCTCCTGCTCTCCCTCCTGATCTTTGGGTGGCAGGAAAGTGAGCACGTGGTCCAGCAACTCACCGGTTCCGACTCCATGAATCGCTGAGATCGGGTAGGGCTCCCCCAGTCCCAGGCTCCAGAACTCGGCGGCCATCGCCGCACCCTGCTCAGGCGACTCGCATTTGTTCACAGCCAGCAAGGTCGGGCAGGACTGCGTGCGCAGAAACTCAGCAATCGATTCGTCCGCGGCCGTGATCCCCTGCTGACCATCAGCGATCACTAATGCAACGCTGGCCTCTTCGAGGGCCAGGGCTGCCTGTTCACGGATCTCCGGCAGGAACTCACTGTCGTCGTCGAAAACCAGCCCGCCGGTGTCCACCACCTTGAACTCGCGGTCCCGCCAGAAACCATCCTGATAGGTGCGATCGCGCGTGACGCCGGGCTGATCGTGGACGATCGCCTCCCTGCTGCGACACAGGCGATTGACCAGCGTGGACTTGCCAACGTTGGGGCGTCCGATGATTGCGATGACGGGGCGCGCCAAAGGGCGGAACTCCGATCAATTCATGACCCTACAAAGGCGCCGAAACGGAAAACTTCCCAAGAGAGACTAATGAGTCTCATTTGAGACGGCTATGTGGTGGGCAGTGTCTTGAAGCGTGATGCTCGAGCTCGTCGCCAGCCTTGTGGTCGATCTCTCCGACCAGAACCTGACCGTCTACGACAGCAATCAGGAAATTGTTCGGGTGATTCCGGTCAGCACCGGCAAAGCCTCCACACCGACCCCGATCTTCAATAGCAAGGTGTTCACGAAGTACCGCTCCACCACGATGCGGGGACGCACGTACGTGGTGCACGGCGTCCCTTACACGATGTGCGTGAGCGCCAACGAAGCCATCTGCATCCATGCCGCTCCCTGGCAGGAGAACGCTGGACAGGCCTTTGGAGTCCCCCGCAGCAACGGCTGCGTGCGCATGCCCTTGGCCCATGCCCGCTGGCTGTTCCAGAACACGCCCACCGGCACGCCGATCTCAATCCAGGCCTGATCAGCGCACAGGCCGGTCCCCTGGGTGACCGGCCACTGGGTTCTCGGGAACGGCCAACCCAGGAGCCAGGGGGCCCGTCTCAGCCAGGGGCTCCCCCTGTTGCCTCAGCCAGGCCAACAGCCAGCTCACCGCTGTGGCCCGACGGGTGCGCCTCGGATAGAGCTCGCCGATGCGGTATCCCGTGAAGCCAAGCTGCTGCTTGAGGAGCTGTTTGTGCTCCTTGGGGATGGAGCGGGTGAGCTGCACCGATGGCGGACGCTCGGCAATCAGCTCCGGAGCGTTCGGGAATGCTTCTGACCACACCGCAGGTGTGTCGGGTCCGGCGTGCCAGCCGTCATCTCCAGCCAGATAGCCCAGTCGCTCCCAGATCCGTTCACAGACGAACTGATCACTGCAGCGATCCTCAAGAATCTGTTGAAACAGAGCGCGACTGAGGGGCCAGGGGTCAGACACGTGGATCGGCAGCATGGAGTGATGCTGACGTGTCGCCCTCTCCTGCTACCCGGCCGAGGCAGTCCTCGGGAACTGTCCTGCCGCGTCCTTCAATCGCCATTGGCCGGAGTGAGTGACAGGGTGTTCCGCGATCTGGTACGTCGCTGGGCTCCCAAAGCCCTCCTGTTCACCGAAATGGTCAATGCCACCAGCCTCGAGCTGGGGTTCGGACGCGGGAAGGTGGAGGAACTCGGCGAGGAGCCCGGACCCATCGGCGTGCAGCTCTTCGATCACCGTCCCACTGCCATGGCGGAGGCAGCGAAACGCGCTGAGGACGCCGGTGCCTACTTGATTGACATCAACATGGGCTGTCCGGTCCGCAAGATCGCCCGCAAAGGCGGTGGCTCCGGACTGATCAGGGATCCGGATCTGGCCGCACGAATCGTCGAGAGAGTTGTCGGCGCGGTGAATCTGCCCGTCACAGTAAAAACCCGTCTGGGCTGGTGCGGCACCAACCTGGACCCGGTGCGGTGGTGCCGCCTGCTTCAGCAGGCAGGGGCCCAGATGCTCACCCTGCATGGCCGCACCCGCGAGCAGGCCTTTAAAGGAGCAGCCGATTGGCAGGCGATTGCCGAGGTGAAAAAGCACCTGTCGATTCCCTTGATCGCCAACGGCGACATCAGAACGCCGGATGATGCCCTGAGATGCCTCGAGCAAACGGGCGCCGATGGCGTGATGGTGGGTAGGGGGACCATGGGCGCACCCTGGCTGGTGGGGCAGATCGATGCTGCATTGAACGGCCGTTCAGTCCCGTCCACCCCTGGACCGCTGGAACGGGTTGAACTGGCTCGCGATCAAATGCTGGCTCTTGTGAAAGCCCGAGGCGATCACGGCCTGCTAATCGCCAGGAAGCACATGGGTTGGACCTGCACGGGTTTTCAGGGAGCTCCGCAGCTGCGCCAGGCCCTGATGCGCGCGCCCACACCAGAGGCCGCCTTAGCGTTGATCAATGATCAAATCAGGGTTCTGAGTGAGCCTGCTTCTGCTCCTCTGGCCCCTCTGGCTCACCCGACGACCTGAGGCGCACTCGCCGCTATGGGCCCGCCGAAGCCTGATCCTGCTGATCACCGGACTGATCATTCGATATCTGGCCTGGCGCTGCACAGCCAGCCTCAACCTTGAGTCCCCAGCATCCACCGCCCTCAGCCTGGTGTTGCTTGCGGCAGAAAGCTGGTTACTGGTGACCGGGTTGTTGCCCTTATGGCTGGCCTGGAGGAGATTCCCCGACCGTCGACAGCAGGCGCATGAGACAGCCAAGGCCTTTCGCAACAGCGCCTGGAAGCCCCACGTCGACATCTTGATCCCGACCTGGGGAGAACCTCTGGACGTGCTTGAGCGCACCCTGATGGGCTGCCTGAACCAGACCTACCCACACACCTCGGTGTATCTGCTGGATGACAGCAACCGAAGCGACGTCAGAGCGCTGTCTCGATACCTGGGATGCCACTACCGCCACAGACCGGAACGGGCCAATGCCAAAGCCGGCAATCTCAACGATGGGCTCCGCCTCGGCCGAGGTGAACTGATCGCCGTGTTCGATGCCGACTTCATTCCCCAGCAGCGGTTTCTGGAATGCAGCATCGGACTGCTCGAGGATCCCGGCATCGGCTTGGTTCAGACGCCTCAGTGCTTCATGAATGCCGATCCAGTGATGCGCAATCTGGGCATGGAGCGATGGCTGCTGCCGGATGAGGAGAGCTTTTATCGCTGGATCGAGCCGGTGCGGGACGGCTGGGGTGCTGTGGTGTGCGCCGGCACCTCATTCGTCGTGAAACGCGAGGCCCTCCAACAGGTTGGGGGATTCGTTGAGCAAGCGCTGTCCGAGGACTTTGTCACCGGCATTGCACTCAGAGCGAAGGGTTGGCGATTGGTTTACCTCCAGCAAAAGCTGAGTGCCGGCCTGGCGGCGGAATCGATGCTCGATTTCGTTCGCCAGCGCCAACGCTGGGCTGCTGGCACCTTGCAGAGTTTGCATCTGGAGAGCGGTCCTCTCCGCGCCAAGAACCTCTCAATCGGGCAACGACTGGCCTATCTGGAGGGAGTGATCCATTGGCTCAACAACATCCCCAGACTGATCCTGATGTTGATGCCCCTGAGTTACGGCTTGCTGGGAATCACACCGATCAACATCAGCGTTGAGGCGATCCTGTACCTGCTCGTGCCCCTCTGGGGAACGATGCTCCTGGGCATCGGCTGGCTCAACCGTGGCAGCCGTGCAGCACTGCTGGGGGAACTCACCAGCTGGGTGCTCACCGTGCCGCTCACCCTCACCGTGATCAGCAGCAGCCTGGGGCGTCGCCTGGGCTTCCAGGTCACGCCCAAACATCAGACCCGTTCGAGAGCCGGCTGGAGCTGGGCCTTGGCAGCGCCCCTGCTGCTGCTCTCCGCACTCAATGCAACCAATCTGATTCTGCTTCTGTTCTCCCTACCCGCGCTGGGGCCGCGGGCGTGGGATCAAGGAATGCTCGGCCTGGTTTGGGCCTGCCTCAATCTGCTGGGAACGTTGATCGCGCTGAGAGCCTGCTGGGATCCCGCGATTGACAATGCCAGCCCCTGGTTCGCCGTCGATCTCGAGGCATGGATCGGTGACGCTGGCGGCCATCGACACCCCTGCCGGATCAGGGCCATCAGCGAACAGGGAGCCGAGCTCAGCTTCGAGGGATCCGCTCCCCCTTTGGTGGCGAGCAGCCAAGTGCAGTGGGACAGTCGGATCCCGGCCCTGCACTTCTCGCTCAAGGCGGTTGGTGCGTCAGCTCACTCCGTGAGCTGGGAACCCATGGACGCGATGCAGCGCAGGGCGCTGATGACATGGCTCTACGGACGCGATCAGTGCTGGGTGGATCGCATCGCTCCGCAGGAATGGAAAGCCCTGCTGGTTCTGCTAAAGCGACTGCTGCAGGGCCGTCCTGACCTTGGCCCCCTGCATCGAAGCCTCATCCCCATCGCCCCTCAAGGCAACACATCAGGCCATCGTTGACGGATCAGCAGCAGTGAGAAGTAGGGACGTTCTTCAGCTGCGATCTGCTCGGCAGGAGCAATGCATTGGTCAGGCCATCCCACCTTCTCGGCAAATAGAGAACGAGACAGGAGACCTCGCTGCTCCAGAAGAGGACGAAGCCAGCGCCAACGACGTCCAAGCTTGAGCAAGGCCAGGTTTTGTCCCTGCTCCTCGGCGTGGCTGGCCATCCTCTCGAAATCCAACTCGGAATCAGGACAGGGAGCCACCAGGAGCTGGTCCTGCTGCAGCGCCAGGGGCCAGACAGCCGCTGCTGCCGTCGACGAGAAGGATGTGATTCCAGGGATCACCCGCAGCTGGCAACTGGGGTGACGTTGCTGTAGGGACAACAACACATAGCTGCCGCTGGCAAACAAGGAGGCATCCCCCTCACAAAGCAGCACCACCTGTTTGCCGGTGGAGACTTCAGACGCCAGCAGATCGGCCGCAGCCTTCCAGGCCTGTTGTCGTGGTTCCGGTGCCTCCACCATTGGAAACACCACCGAAAGCTGGGGCTGATCAGGCTTGATCCAGTGACTGGCGATCCGCATCGCCATGCTGATTCCGCCCTCACAAGCCACCGGGGCAACGATCAGATCAGCCTGTTCGATGGCACGAACCGCGGCCACTGTGAGCAGATCGGGATCTCCTGGACCGACTCCGACAAGCGTGAGTGCTCCCCAGTTCTGCGGGTCGATGATGGCCAGGGAACCTGTCGTCCGGAGTCAGACGGTGAGTCGCCTCAGCATCTTTCCAGAGAGTGCGGCGGATGGTGGGGCGAGGCCCGCCGAGCCGCTGCTGTTGAGCCACGATCCGCTGACCATCCGGCAGGAGCTTGGCCAGCGGGGGATCGGCTTCGAGCGCTGGCCGGTGCGGACCCGATTACCCCAGGGTGCTGATCAGACAACGATTCTGCAGGCCTTCAGAACAGATGTGGAGCGAGTCCTCTCAGAAGCAGGGCACGCCAGCGTTGATGCTCTGCGGGTCACACCGAGCCATCCCGACAAGGACTCTCTGCGTCGACGGTTTCTAAGTGAACACACCCATACCGATGACGAGGTGCGCTTTTTCGTAGAGGGCCGCGGGCTGTTCTGTCTGCACATCGGAACTGAAGTGCTTGCCGTTCTCTGTGAACGGGATGATCTGATTCAGATTCCCGCCGGCACTCGCCACTGGTTTGACATGGGCGATCAGCCGCAGTTCTGCGTCCTGCGTTTCCATGGCAACAACCCGGGTTGGCTGGCAACCTTCACCGGAGACCCGATTGCGGAACGGTTTCCGAGGCTGGAATGAGCAACGTCCCCCTGCCGAAACGGCCCATGCATTGGGTCAACCTGCCCTTCGGTCTGATCATCGTTGTGGCCAGCTCAGCACTAGTTTCTGAACGCACCTGGGCGGACGATGCATCAGTCGCCCGCAAGGTGGCCAGGATCGAGCTGGCGAGAAGCATTCGATCGTTTGCTGCCAGCACGCTTGCCAATGGTCAATGTCTGGTGAAGGCCGGACGCCTTAGTCAGCGCCAGATCAACCAGGCCATGCCCATCGCCCTGCGCGAAATGGGGATCAGCCCCACTGTGCTGACCAATCCACAGGTGATCAAAGCCGCCGGAATGTTGCAGCCAGAACTCGATGACGACTGCGGGCTGACGTCGATGGATGCGGAAAAGGCACGCGAACTGGTAAACGACGAGCTGTAAGTCCCGGCTCGGGTCCAGTCGGAGACGCCTGAACAACCGACTTTTTTCTCCTCGGAAAAAAGAAGATCTCCATACGGTGCGCTTCTCTTTTTCTTTGATGGATGAATTCAGCGCGCGTTCTGGCGGCAACCCTGCTGATTCCTGCCTTGCAGGCACCGGCCAGTGCCAAGGACCTGGCGACGCTGCCGTCTTCCGAATCCGTCCTGGTTCTGGAGCGAACCTCGCGCCAGCTCTCCCGCACAGGAGATCCGATCTGGAATCTTCGTCTTGAGAGCCCTGGCGAAACAACACTGCACTTCGAAGCGGTCACTGGTCGCGCCCATCGACAGAACGCTGATCGCCACGTTGCCGGCACTCGGGCCCCTCTCCCCGCCGGCCGATACAGCCTGGGCCCGGTGGAGCCCCTCGGCCCTCAGGATCCCAGTGAATTGGGTCCCGTCTGGATCGGTATTGAGCCTCTGTTCCGCACGGGACGGGGCCACCTCGGCATTCACCTCGACCCAAGCGCCAATCGCAATGCCAACAGCGGCACACTCGGGTGCGTTGGCCTGATTCGCCGCAGCGACATGTTGAAACTGGCCGATCTGATTGAGCGCCGAAACGTTCAGGCACTGGTGGTGAACGATTGATGGTCTCTCGATGGGGACTGACCTGGGGTGGCTGGCTCGATAACAGGAGAGGCGAATGGTGGCTCCTGGCCCAGATGATCCTGATCGCCGCCCACCTCTTGCCACCATGGCCGGCTCCGGCGACCTGGGGACTGGCCATCTGGCCGCGACCTCTGTTTGGCCTCGGGAGCCTGATTCTGCTGGCTGGCTTTGCACTGGCCGGACAGGGATTTCTGGCTCTTGGCGCCAGCCTCTCGCCACTCCCTGCTCCACGCGACGACAACCGCCTAATCACCAACGGGGCCTACCAACGCTGCCGCCATCCGCTGTATCAGGCGGTGCTGGTCTGCTCACTTGGTGTGGTGATTGCCCTGGGGAGTGTTCTGCACCTGCTGCTGCTGATCGCTCTCACCATGGTTCTGCGCGGCAAGGCCAAACGCGAAGAGAAAGCCTTGCTGGCTAAGCATCCCGACTATGCCCAATACCGCCAGAGCGTCCCGGCCATCGTTCCAGGACTGCCTGGCCTTGACTGGCGTTCGCGATAAAAGCTGTGCCAGACCTCTTCGTGCTGAAATGTTGGAAATTTTCAAGATCTGATGACGTTGGGGGCTAGCGACCGCAAGGGAATCATCCTCGCTGGGGGAAGTGGCACCAGGCTTCATCCGATCACGCAAGCCGTCAGCAAACAGTTACTGCCGGTGTATGACAAGCCGATGATCTATTACCCACTCAGCACGCTGATGCTGGCGGGTATTCGTGAGGTGTTAATCATCACAACCCCTCACGACAGGGATGTTTTTGAGCGTCTACTGGGAGATGGAAGCCGCTGGGGAATGACAATTCAATATGAAGTTCAACCAAGTCCTGACGGCTTGGCTCAAGCTTTTCTGATCGGTGCCCAGTTCTTATCAAACGCGCCAGCAGCCCTCGTCCTTGGAGACAACTTGTTTCATGGCCATGATCTCGTACCTCAACTTGTATCGAGCAATGCGCTTGCAAAAGGCGCCACAGTGTTTGCTTACCCAGTTAGCGATCCGGAAAGATATGGCGTTGTTGAGTTCGATGCCAAAGGAAGAGTATTGAGTATCGAGGAAAAACCAAACAAGCCAAAAAGCCGCTATGCAGTTACAGGGTTGTACTTCTACGACGAAACAGTTGTGGAGAGAGCAAAAATGGTTAAGCCTTCGCCACGAGGAGAGCTTGAAATAACAGATCTCAATCGCATGTACCTAAAAGAAGAACTACTAAGGGTTGAGCTAATGGGTCGAGGAATGGCATGGCTAGATACAGGAACCTGCGATTCACTGAACGATGCAGGAAGTTACATCCGAACACTGGAACATCGACAGGGATTAAAAGTTGGCTGTCCGGAGGAAGTAGCATGGCGGCAAGGATGGATCAATGCTGAACAACTTGAAAGACTCGCTCAACCACTTAAGAAAAGCGGATATGGTTCATACTTGGTTCAATTATTAGAGGAAAGTGTGAGTGATCATGCAGCACTTCAAAGCAGTCTGGAGGTAGCCAGTGGACGCTGAACAACTCAAAACCCTTCAAGGTCATACGGTCGATGGGCCATTGCTCATCAAACCCAAAGTTTTCGGAGATGAGCGCGGATGGTTTTTCGAAAGCTGGAATCAAAAAAAATTCAACTCAGCTGCAGGAGAAAATGTAATCTTTTCACAAGATAATCACTCGAGATCCGTCCGTGGAGTACTTCGAGGTTTACATTATCAACTTGATCCAGAACCACAAGCCAAGCTTGTACGAGCAAGTTACGGTTCCATATTTGATGTTGCAGTCGACATCCGATCTGAATCAGAAACTTTTGGGAATTGGGTAGGAGCGGAACTAACATCTAGCAATCATCACCAACTCTGGATTCCAGAGGGATTCGCCCATGCCTTCCTTACCTTAAGCGAAGTAGCAGAAGTACAATATAAAGCCAGGGGTTTTTGGAACAAGGAATGCGAGAGAGCAATAAGATGGAACGACCCAAAGTTAAATATTGGGTGGCCGCTAGAACGCCTTGAAGGTAAAGACGTAGCACTATCCGAGAAAGACGGCGAAGCGCCAATGCTCGAAGATGCGCAGTCAAGAGGAGACATTTTCAAATGAAGGTATTACTAACAGGAACAACCGGTCAACTTGGTACAGCCTTACAAAATTGTATTCCTCAAGGAATAGAAGTTCTCTGTATGAGCAGAACAGAACTGGATCTCCTGGATCCAGATCAATGCAGGCAAGCCATAGAGAAGCACAAACCAGATTGGGTTTTAAATGCTGGCGCTTACACAGCAGTTGATCAGGCTGAAAGCGAACCCAAGAAGGCAATGGCTATCAACGCAGGAGCGCCAGAGGCATTCGCCGAAGTCCTAGAAAAACAAGGTGGGAAATTACTTCAAATCAGCACCGACTTTGTCTTTGATGGGACTCAAAGCACTCCCTACAAACCAGATCAGAAAAAAAAACCAATAGGCATGTACGGAAAAAGCAAAGCAGAGGGGGAGGATGCAATGATGTCGAAGTTAAACTGTAGTGATAGAGGAATTATCCTAAGGACAAGTTGGGTCCTAGGACCAGTGGGTAAAAACTTTGCCTTGACGATGCTGAAATTACATTCCAGCAAAGATGAAATAAGAGTCGTCGCAGATCAAATTGGATGTCCTACGAGTACACACACATTAGCAGAAGCATGTTGGCGAATAATTACAAACAATAAAAACACAAGACTGCCGTCAATCATGCATTGGAGTGATGCAGGTGCAGCGAGCTGGTACGACGTGGCTATAGCCATCGGTGAACTGGGACAAGAATTAGAACTCATCGACCGATGTGCAAAAGTAAGACCTATCACAACAGAAGAGTACCCAACACCAGCAAAACGACCGAACTATTCACTGCTCGATTGCTATGAAACACGCAAAACATTAGAAATTGAAGGAATTCACTGGAGGGAAACTCTTAGAAAATGCCTAAAAGAGATCAAAACCAATCAACTCAACCATTAAAATCATGACAAAAGAGAACGAGCTACTCGGCAACAGGCAGCGAATACTGATCACTGGAGGCGCCGGATTTATTGGCAGTGCAGTGGTAAGAAGGCTCCTCAGCAGCACAAACGCAATAATCTTCAACATCGACAAGATGGGTTACGCTAGCGATTTGAAAAGTATTAACAAAACAATAAATCAGCTAGGCGGAGAGACAGGAAACAGACACCGATTACTAAAGGTTGACCTTGCAAATAAGGATGATGTGAAGAAAGCTTTAGAAGAATCAGACCCGGATCTAATCATGCATCTTGCAGCAGAAAGTCATGTAGACAGATCAATCGCAGGCCCAGAAGTATTCATCCAAAGCAATATAAACGGTACATACAATCTCCTAGAAGCAGCTCGCAATCACTACGAAACACTAAACAATCAGAGAAAGAATGATTTTCGATTTCATCATATAAGTACGGACGAAGTATTCGGATCACTAGGACCAGAAGGAAGCTTTTCGGAAACAACACCCTACGATCCACGAAGCCCCTACTCAGCAAGCAAAGCCGCAAGTGATCATCTTGTCAGAGCATGGCATCATACTTATGGGATGCCAGTTGTACTGACAAACTGCTCGAACAATTATGGTCCATGGCAATACCCAGAAAAACTAATCCCAGTTGTCATTCTAAAAGCAGCAAACGCAGAAAACATACCTCTTTATGGAGATGGAATGAACATAAGAGATTGGCTTTACGTAGAAGATCACGTCGATGCACTGCTTCTAGCTGCAAACGTAGGGAAAATCGGAGATAGCTACTGCATAGGAGGCTATGGAGAAAAAACAAACAAACAAGTTGTCAATAAAATCTGTGAAATAATGGATGAAATTAACCCTGGAAAAGAACCACATGCAAGATTAATCAAATCGGTCAAAGACCGTCCTGGGCATGACCGACGTTATGCCATTAATCCAGAAAAAATCCACAAAGAATTAGGCTGGAAAGCAAAGCATAATTTTGAGGAAGGCATAAGGGAAACAGTAAAATGGTATTATTCCAGAAGAGAGCACCTAAAGGTTGCGAAGTAAATGTCAAGTAGAGATACTAGACTAAAAAAAAATGGGGTTACAATAACACAACAATTCACAAGAAAGAACATTGATTACATAGACAAAAATAACTTCATTGTCACTGGAAAAAACGCAAGTTTTAGATCTCTGAAAGGATACGCGAAAGGCATATACTTACTAAGAGTGATTATAAGCGACAAACAAAAGCCCGATTATAAATTAACAATCAAATTAGAGCCCGCCGGAAGCCTGATTCAAGAAGCAGTAACATTTACCGTAAAAACAAAAAGTGATGAGATAGCAAAGATTCCACTTGTACTAACAAAACGTTGTCGAGTGTGCGTCGAACTAGATGCTGATAAAGGATCAATAAAGGCAATCGTCTCGATCAACAGAACGGGAAAATCGGAGGCGAATCGATTAATGGAGAAAGTAGAAAGAAAGAGGACAAAATATTTGAACAATGCCGAAAGACAAAGCCGAACGATACAAGAAAAGTTTCAATCATTTATGAACAGATGCAACCAAATAAGCGGAATAATTGAAAGCAAAAAAACAAAACAATCGAAAGATTTCAAAAACTATCTAGAATTCGTAGAACCATACACAAAAGACAGCAACGAAGAAATTGCTAATTGGCTCAAGACACATCAAGACGGGCCACTCATAAGTATTGTCATGCCCACATACAATACAAATCCCAAATATCTTAGAGAATGTATAGAAAGCGTAAAATCGCAGATATATCCATATTGGGAATTATGCATCTGCGATGACGATTCAACCAATGAAGACATCAAAGAGATACTGCGAACATATAGCCTTGAAGACAAACGCATAAAAGTATACTTCAGAAAACAAAATGGTCATATATGCAAGGCAACAAATGATGCTTTGAAATTAGCCAGCGGTGACTACATATCATTACTAGACCATGATGACAAGCTCACAATAGATGCATTGTATTACATAGCAAAAACTATACTTAAAACTCCATACGCCGATTTAATTTACTCTGATGAAGACAAAATTAACGAGAACAACCAGAGATCATCACCACATTTCAAGCCTAGTTTCAATATTGATTTGTTGTTAGCATATAATTATATTTCACATTTAGGAACATATAGACGATCAATCGTAGAAAAAATACAAGGATTCCGTCCGGGGCTTGAGGGGAGTCAGGATCATGATCTTGCACTGAGATTTATACGTGAGATTAAACCAGAAAACATCATTCATATACCAAGAATTCTATATCACTGGAGAATGCATTCTGAATCAACTGCAGCAAGCCCAGATAGTAAAGACTACACAAGTGAACGCGGACTTAAAGCAATACAAGATTATCTTAAAATGTCAAATAACAGGAATGAACAGCAGTGCACGGTGAGATGTGTCGCACCTAATCGTTTCAGAGTGAATTGGCCAGTAGAAAATGAAGTAAGCGTAGAGCTTATTATTCCAACAAGAGATAAAGCAGAAATCCTGGAAGTAGCAGTGAGATCGATAATAGAAAAAACAACTTACAACAATTATTCAATTACTATCATGAACAATGGAAGCGAAGAAAAAAATACATATGAACTATTCAACGAATTAACAAATAAACATCCTGAAAAAATCAAAGTACTTGAATACAATAAGCCATTCAATTATTCAGCAATAAATAATTATGCAGCAGAGCAAAGTAAAGCAGAGATCATCGGACTGATCAATAATGACATTGAGGTCATTAATGGAGAATGGCTACACGAGATGGTATCTCACTGCCTAAGAAATGATGTTGGTTGCGTAGGTGCAAAATTATTATATTCAAACGAAACCATTCAACATGCAGGTGTATTTACTGGAGTACTTACGATCGCCGCACATGGACATCGAGACAGTCCACGAGAATCACCGGGCTATTTTGGAAGACTGGCCCATACACAACAATTAAGCGTAGTAACAGCAGCATGTTTATTAGTAAGGAGAACCATCTACAACGAAGTAGGAGGACTGAATGAATTAAATCTGTCAGTTGCCTTTAATGACGTAGATTTTTGCCTGCGCGTACACCAGCGTGGATATAGGAATATTTATACACCGTATGCAGAGCTATATCACTATGAATCCATCTCAAGAGGACATGAAGATACCAGAGTAAAAAAGAAAAGGTTTCAAAGTGAAATCGATTACATGATCAAACAATATGGCGACTCACAAGCAACTAAATTGCCGAATGACCCATTTTACAATCCAAACCTTACAGACTCAAACGAAAATTTTTCTGTGAATACAGACCCAATCAGTACCAAAATGGGGTTAGATGATCGATCAAAAAGAGAGGTCGTTGCTAAATATTTTAATCCAATAAAAAATAAACCTTAACGTTCCACAATGATTCTGTTATCAACTAGAGCAATCGACGTAATAAAAAGACGCCATTGAGCATAGAGACGGTCTAAAGTATTATGTTGTTTTTGAAGATCATTAAGCGAGCAAGACTCAAAAATACGATAAACAGAATCCGCGAATGAAAGTAGGGTATTCAATGAACTTTCAGGAGGAATTTGGCTGAGCAAAGAATCGGTGCGTTGCCTACGAAAGTCAGGTCGAACAAAGCTCGTAGCAGTAGTTCTAAGGGACTCTTGATCATCAGAGTCAGTATCAACCTGAAAAAGTTCTATACATGACTGAATAACAGAGGCGGGGTGATCAAGCAGATGATCGTAAGTAACACACAACCTGGGCATCATGCGACTGACACGCTCAGATTCCAATACTGAAGAGATCCATAGGCATATTGATTGATAAAGAGAAAGACCCTCTGACTTTTGCAATGAAAAAGCCACTTCAAGAGGCTGACGAATAATCAGAATGAAATCAACACCAACAAGACCAGACTGCATCCACGAGGAAAAGCCATGTGAAAGAATACAAAGACGGGGATCCTTTAGAAGTGCATGATTGGATTTCGGAAAGACAAAAGACATTGAATCGTAATAGGAGAGACTCCACTGCCTACCCTCTGATGTGAAGTGCCAATTAGAAGAAAAACTAAATAACGATGACCAATGAAAACCCGAGCGAGACAAATATTGATCAGTCGTACCAACTAAATGTTCTGACTCCCAATACCCCAAAGGATTACTATCAGTAGCACCCAGAGGGTCTGTAGGAGCATCTAAACCTGCAAAGTTGAGCATACCTGTCAAGGCCGAGGTGCCACTTCGATGCATTCCCAACACGAGAGTAAGTCTCTTTGGGAAATGACAGCTGCTAAGACGAAGTTGAATAGAGAAAAAGGATCTAAAAGTATGCTCCAAAAACACTAAATCAGAATCAGACCAAACCTCATCTAGTGTATCGAGGTAGCCAAAATCACGAATTAATTGTAGTAGACCAACGGATGCTGCCGAAATAAAACGAGTAACATTCGCATTATCGTTAAGAGTAAAAGCGTTATACGCCTGAAGGAAAGACGATCTAATCGTCAGAATGAGAATCCTCACGGAGGGAGGTTGGCTTTTATATAAAGTGGCAGTATTTAATGAACTAAACAAATATCGTGGAGAGAATACAAGAAGAGACTCCGCCAAACTATGATTAAGCTGATGTGCAGAAGCCGGCGTACATAATTTATTTGGGTCATAAGAATACAAAGACTGCCATTGCCCTCTGACAAAGTGATTAAGGAAAAACCGGACTGTTGTCGAAATCATTGGTTCGACTCGGAATCAAAAAGCCTGTTTTTAAAGACCAGGGACTGTAAATCCTGAAAATCACGCGTACATAGGTCCAAAAGCGATTGAAGATGATCACATTGGACTCTAAGCTCACTAAGTCGAGCCTCAATAAGAGAACTGTGTCTAAGATCAATGTCATCTGATTTACCGTGACGCATATAATGTTTACATATATCGTTATCAGATAAATGATCAAGATCAGGTCGAGCAGCCCGATAAGCACTGAAAGGGAAGCAATGAACTAAGGATGAAAAAGAAGCAGATAGATCTTCAACAACCGAATTGTAATGATTGCGAATTAGATCGGATAATGATTTAGTATCGTTGCTGAAGACGAAATGCGTTGCTAAATCATCATCTGAAAGCGCCGACAAATCAGGACGTAACTTACGACAAAGTTCAAAGTCAAGAAGCGAGCGAAGAGCATTCTGAAACTTTGATTCCAAAAAAAGTTCTTGATCGAACAGCCAAGTCTCACTATCTTCATCAGAAAGTCTAAAAAATCTCTCTTTCATTTTAGATGATAATATATCAGTTTTTATCGGCAGATTACGCGGATAACGGAAGAAGATATTAGTTACATATGCCAACCAATGCTGGCATCCATCCAGGATTTGGAGGGGATTGCCTTGATAAAGATATAAATTTAATCTGCGGAAATCTAAATTTCCAGCAAAAAATTCACAATCATTAAGAATAGAGCATAGTGTTAAACTTTCACAATCGTCCGATCCGACGAGAGCAAGATTTTCATTTGCGACACTCCATTCATCTGCTGTCCAAACACCATTAAAGCGTTGATCCGAGAATCGATGCCATACCACCGTTTCATGAACAACTGAAGTAAGCACTGCAGAAACAACGCGGACTGGCCATTCATGCGTGTTCACCGAGATCTGTCGTTGGACACTCTCTGTAAGGGAGGCATCGGCATCAACGATCAAACAAGGACCATCCGGAAGACGCGCCAGCACCTGCGGACATCCAATAAAGACATTAACCGGCGAATCCGTGGGCATACCAGGCTGGGATTGGCAACACCATAGACTGGCATGAGTCTCTAGAAGGTCATGCTTTGCTGGAATGCAGCTTTTCCAATCGACGCTTCTCTAGAACAACGGTTGGGGGAGCTTGGAATTGCGAAGGGAACTCACCAAAAAGAATGGCAGGTAGACGAAAAATCGATCTTTATCTATGCACCGCCTGATCAAATCCTAAGTGACTGGAGAATTCACCAAGAAACACCACCGAGGGTAGAGGATATATCGAAGCGCTTTAACGAACATAGAAAAATGAATTCTAACTGTATCTTCATCGCTGAATGGAGGATACGTACTTTAGATAAGACAACAATTAGGCAAATCGTGCAAGGACAAGAAGTTCAAAGTCGCGACGCCGAAATCTTTCCTATCGTACAACCTCTGGCTGGCTTAATAACCATCAAATTAATACAAGAACAACCAGATATACTTGAGAATTATCAAGACCTAGAATTAAAGGGTTTGACGCTTGGTGGTGGAGCAGACAGTAATTACCTAAAGAGGGTAGAAAACTCTATCTGCAGCGATCTTATCGCAGAAGATTGGTGGTTGGTAAATGCCCACAGAGAGTCAAGCTATGAAGAATCTACTCTCAACCTGGAAAGGATGCAACAAGTGCACCAGGAATACGAAAAAGCAAGAGATGACGTAGAAGCATTGGAATCTCTTCTTCATAAACAAAATAATCTTACCAGACAGACCATTTCGAAACTCATAAAAAATAGTGAGCACAATGATTCCTAACAAGAAATGGCTCAACAAATTTAAGCAATGGCAAATAGGTGAGTGCGACGACGATCACATAAGTTTACTACTTAAAAGATCAAAAAGACTTGGAATAGATAGCAAATTAATACAAGATTGTCTCGCTGAGATTAATCCGCTTATTAGCAAAGAATATCTAGATCCGGAGCTTTTACCAATCCAACTATTGATAAAACCAAACCAGTGGGACCCAGCTAAAAGTGGGATTAACTGGATGGCTTTGCAAAATCATCATAAATCTATAAAAATCAAACAACAGCTCATCGCAAGTGGGCTATTGAATGAAATTCTAGATGGTAAGCAACAATTATACGAAGACTTACCAGCAATTCCAATAAAAGCCTACCAGGATGGTTTAAAAAAAAGATGTCGACTGAGATGCAAGCAGAATAATTGGTCAATCTTTGAACACCTCGTGAACGAAGGCTGGAACGAATTCAAATGCAAAAAA
>MDTB01181278.1_pt1 | contig 21200 bp, 17 predicted proteins | sample 811161 | NCBI WGS metagenome assembly MDTB01 (sample SAMN05326650, study PRJNA326480) | marine metagenome | isolation source: seawater | place: Mediterranean Sea | collected 2009
GGTGTTTTTTTCATGGGTATAATTGGAATACTTATGTCAGCATTAATGCGAATGCAAATTGCTTGGCCAGAAGAACCAAATATATTTTTCGATTTTTTACTTGGTAAATGGGCTCCAGAAGGTGTTATGGATGCAGATATCTATTTAGCACTTGTAACTATGCACGGTACTATTATGGTTTTCTTTGTCCTTACAGCAGGCTTAAGTGGAACTTTTAGTAATTTACTTATTCCATTGCAGTTAGGTGCCCGTGATATGGCTTCTGGTTTTCTTAATATGATTGCGTTCTGGCTATTCTTTTTATCCACTGTTTTGATGGTTTCGTCAATTTTTGTTGAAGCTGGACCAGCAGCTGCAGGTTGGACGATTTACCCTCCTTTAAGTGCTCTTGAAATGGCACAACCTGGATCGGGCTTAGGAATGACTTTGTGGTTGGTCTCCATGGCATTTTTTATTGCATCCTCATTATTAGGTTCTTTAAATTATATTGTCACGGTCCTAAATCTAAGGACAAAAGGTATGTCACTTACAAGAATGCCTTTAACAATCTGGGCATTTTTTGTTACTGCTATTATTGGTGCGATTTCATTTCCAGTACTTCTATCAGCAGCCCTACTATTAATTATGGATAGAAGCTTTGGAACTTCCTTTTTCTTATCTGATATCTTTATACAAGGAGAAGTATTGCACTATCAGGGAGGATCTCCTGTCTTATTTGAGCACCTATTTTGGTTTTTAGGACACCCTGAAGTTTATATTGTATTATTACCAGCACTTGGAATAGCTTCCGAGGTAATCGCAACTCATGCTAGAAAACCAATTTTTGGTTATAAAGCAATGATCGTTTCCATTTTGGCTATTGCATTTTTATCTACAATCGTATGGGGTCATCATATGTTTGTGACAGGAATGAATCCTTTTTTAGGTTCTGTATTTACCTTTACTACCCTATTAATTGCGATTCCTTCAGCTGTAAAAGCCTTTAACTATATTACAACTCTTTGGAAAGGAAATATTCAATTTAATACTCCAATGCTTTTTGCGATTGGATTTGTTTCAACATTTATTACAGGTGGTTTAACCGGAATTATTTTAGGTGACAGTGCCCTAGATATAAATGTTCATGATACATATTTTGTGGTTGCACATTTTCATTTAGTAATGGGTATATCGGCACTTTATGGAATGTTGGCAGGAATCTATCATTGGTATCCAATACTTTTTGGAAAAATGATGAATAAAAATCTTGGTTACATACATTTTTGGGTAACTGCTATTTCAGCATATGGTGTATTTTTCCCAATGCATTTTATTGGAATGGCTGGCCTACCAAGAAGATATTATTCTAATACAAATTTTCCTCTGTTCGATGACCTTGCTGATACTAATCAAATCATTACTATGTTTGCTTTAATGGGTGCTGCAGTACAGCTTGTTTTCCTATATAATTTTATGTATAATATTTTTTATGGTAAGAAAGCTCCACAAAACCCTTGGAATTCAACAACCCTAGAGTGGACTGCATCTCAAAAACACATTCATGGAAATTGGCAAGGAAAAATTCCTGAGGTACATAGATGGCCCTATGATTACAGTAAGCCAGGCTATAAAGAAGATTTTGTTCCACAACATATACCTTTGAAGAAAGGCGAAGAAGAATATTAATTGTCATATCAGAATAAAGAAAAAGCCTTTCTAATTTTAGAAAGGCTTTTTCTTTATATTTGTTTTCATGAATGAAAACCTTGACCCTTCCGCAGAAAATCTTTCCGAAAATGAGAGAGAATTTGAAAATAACCTAAGACCAATTTCATTTAACGATTTTTCTGGCCAAGAGCATGTTATAAACAATCTTAAAATATTTGTAGAAGCTGCAAATCAACGAAATGAGGCTTTGGATCATACTTTATTTCATGGCCCACCAGGACTTGGAAAAACTACACTAGCTAATATTCTATCAAAAGAGCTAGATGTTGAAATTAAAGTAACATCAGGACCTGTATTAGATAAACCTGCTGACCTAGCAGGCCTATTAACAAATCTTAAAGAAAGAGATGTGTTATTTATTGACGAAATTCACAGGCTTAGCCCTATAGTTGAAGAATATCTTTACTCGGCAATGGAGGATTATAAAATTGATATAATGATAGAGTCGGGTCCCAATGCTAGATCCGTAGAAATAAATCTAGAACCCTTTACACTAGTTGGTGCAACAACTAGATCAGGATTACTTACAGCCCCTATGAGAGCAAGGTTTGGAATAACAAATAGGTTAAAATATTATGATTCCAAATTACTTTCAACCATTGTTGAAAGGAGTGCAAAGATATTAGACATAGGTATTTCAATGGAAGCTGCAATTGAAATTGCTGGGAGGAGTAGAGGTACACCAAGAATTGCTAATTCACTGCTTAGAAGAGTCAGGGATTTTGCTCAAATAAAGGGAGATGGTAAAATTGATATTAATATTACAAAATCAAGCCTAAAGGCATTGAACGTTGATATAAGTGGTCTTGACGAAATGGATAACAAGATATTAAGTACAATTATTGATAAGTTTGGTGGTGGTCCAGTTGGAATTACAACCTTGGCAACAGCGGTGAGTGAAAATCCTGAAACTATTGAGGAAGTCTATGAACCATTTTTAATTCAGCAGGGTTTTATAATGAGAACTCCTCGTGGACGTCAAGCTACTGAATTAGCTTTTAAACATTTAAATAAAGAATTTAAGTCATCTCAAAAAGGACTTTTTTAGACTTACATGCATAATCATTCTAATATAGAAAGTCTTACAATTGATATTAAAACCAAAGCAAAGACTCTAGGTTTTATGTCTTGTGGTATTAGTAAGGCTGGATTTTTGGAGGATGAGGCTCCTAAGCTTGAAAACTGGTTAAATAAAAATATGAATGGAGAAATGTCTTATATGGAAAGAAACTTTGATATGAGATTAGACCCCACAAAAATTGTTGAAGGAGCAAAAAGTGTGATATCACTGACATATAATTATTATTCAGAAAAAAACGGTGAAAATTCAAATTTTAAGATTTCAAAATATGCTTATGGAAATGACTATCACTTCGTAATTAAAAATAAATTAAAGGATTTATTTGAATATATTAAAGAAAAAACAGGTGATATAAACGGTCGAGTTTTTGTTGACTCGGCTCCTGTCTTGGAGAGGGCATGGGCTAAAAAAAGTGGATTAGGATGGATTGGAAAGAATACGAATCTTATTTCAAAAAAGAATGGCTCCTTTTTTTTCTTATGTGAAATTATTTTAGACTTAGAACTAGATTATGATCATATTGAAACAGATCATTGTGGATCTTGTACTGCATGCATTGATGCTTGTCCTACAAATGCAATTGTAGAACCATATGTTGTTGATGGTAGCAGATGTATTTCTTATTATACAATTGAGCTTAAAAATAATATACCAGATTATGCCAAAAATACTTATGACGATTGGATTTTTGGATGTGATATTTGTCAAGATGTATGTCCATGGAATAGGTTTTCTAAACCTCATAAAGAGCCTTTATTTAACTCTGATGACGAGTTTTTGTCTATGAGTAAAAATGATTGGATTGAGATGACTAAAGAAACTTTTAATAAGGTATTTAGAAACTCTGCAATCAAAAGAGCAGGCTTTGATGGAATCAAACGTAATATCGAGTTTATAAAAAGGAAATAATTCTAAAATTTTAAGATTATTTGCATTAATTTGCCTAATTAAATAATTTAACAACAGAAGACTAGATGATTACTCATATAAAAGGAAGATTATCCGAAAAATCACCAACTAATGTTGTCATTGAAACAAATGGAATTGGATACTGGATAAATATTTCTCTAACCACATTTTCTCAGATTCCAGATCAAGAAAATATTAAGTTATTTACACACCTTCAAATAAAAGAGGATTCTCATTCTCTATATGGGTTTTACACACTAAAAGAAAGGGAAATTTTTAGACTTTTAATTTCTGTCAGTGGCGTAGGTACAAGTATAGCCAGAACAATGCTTTCTTCACTTACCCCAGAACAAGTGATAGATGCAATATCATCAAATAATGTTTCAATTGTACAATCAGTCAAGGGAATCGGAAGTAAAACAGCTCAGAGATTAATTATAGAATTAAGAGACAAAGTATTGAAAATCTATGATATTGATGAAGCTTTTGTTGATTCAAACAATACCACAAGACAAGAAGCGTTATCTGCTTTAGAGGTTCTTGGTATAAATAAAAAATCTGCGGAGAGATTAGTTGACAAAATAATTAAAGATAATTTTGATATCTCTGTTGAGGAAATCATCAAGGAGACTTTGAAAAATATTTAATGAATTTAATGTATCATTTTTTTAAACAAGACTTCGTATATATTTTATTATTTAGTTTACTTTCGTTGCTAAATATATACTCTCAACAAATTGAGTTTGATTTGGGTCAGATAGAAACACCTGGTAGTTCTAGTTACCTGGAAAATTATGAATATGACTCGACTCTAAATATTTACTACTATAATGATAAATTTGGAAACTATGATATTAATTACCCAATTATTTTAAGTCCAGAGGAGTATAATAACTTAATCTTAAAAGAGGATTTAAAAAACTATTACAAGACAAAAATTGATGCAGCAGATGGAAAAAAAGAGGGCACATCCGATGATCAAAAAAATTTAATACCAGAAATATATGTAAATTCAGAGGTTTTTGAATCAATTTTTGGAGGAAATACAATTCAGGTTGTTCCACAGGGCTCCTTAGAAGTTGATATGGGAATATTATATACAAAACAAGATAATCCCTCATTTTCCCCAAGAAATAAAAGTAATTTAACCTTTGACTTTGACCAAAGAATAGGATTAAGTTTAATCGGAAAGGTAGGAACTAGAGTAGAATTAAATGCAAATTTTGACACACAATCTTCCTTTGATTTTCAAAACTTGTTAAAATTAGAATATGAACCTACAGAGGATGATATAATCCAAAAAATTGAAGTTGGAAATGTAAGTATGCCTTTAAATAGCTCTTTAATTTCTGGAGCTCAAAGCCTATTTGGTGTAAAAACAGAATTAAAATTTGGTAATACGACAATAAAGGCAATTTTTTCTGAGCAAAAATCAGAGTCTAGATCTGTTATTTCTGAAGGTGGGGGTACAATACAAGAATTTGAATTCAGACCCCTTAATTATGATGAAAACCGCCATTTTTTCTTAAGTCATTTTTTTAGAAATAAATATGATGAGTCATTATTAAATTACCCTTTTATAAACTCTAATATTCAAATAACACGTGCTGAAGTTTGGGTTACAAACAGGAATAATCAAATTGATAATGTGCGTAACATAGTTGCATTTCAAGACTTAGGCGAGTCTAGTTCTGTGTCGTCATCTGTTAGTATTTTGGCTCAGCCGGATTCTTATCCCGACAATTCAAATAATGCTTATGACCCTGAATCTATCGACGATCCCGGTTATCAGTTAAATTCTTTGGTTAGAGATATCGCTTCAGTTTCATCTGGAATTTTGGTTCCTCAAGTTAATGAAGGGATTGATTATGTTAAGCTAGAAAATGCAAAAAAACTTCGTGAAAATATTGATTATAAAATACATTCTCAGTTAGGGTATATTTCACTGAATCAGAGGCTAGAAAATGATGAGATTTTAGCAGTTGCTTTTCAGTTTGCTGTCGGGGATCAGGTTTTTCAGGTTGGTGAATTTGCTAATGATGGTGTTCAAGCTACAGAGGTTGTTCAGAATGATAGTAACCAAATTGTCAGTTCAAATAATTTGATACTTAAATTATTAAAGAGTACAGTGACTGATGTTAGTCAACCTTTGTGGGATCTAATGATGAAAAATATTTACAATACTGGAGCATATCAACTAGAAAGAGATGGATTTAAACTAAATATTTTTTATGATGAATCCGCCGAATTAAACTATATAACACCAGTTGAGGGTACTCAATTTCCAGACCCTATTCCAGGAGATATTGCATTAAGTGAGAAACCACTATTAAGAGTTTTTAATTTTGATAGGCTAAACTTCAATAATGATCCTCAAATTAACGGAGATGGTTTTTTTGATTTTGTTTCAAACACCACGGTTATTGAGCAAAATGGAAAAATTATTTTTACAAAAATTGAACCTTTTGGAGAATTTTTATTTGAATCATTAAGATTAAATATAGCAGAAGATTATGATGGTAATCAAAATATTGAATCTGATTATAATAGTAATCAAAAAAAATATGTTTACCACACCCTTTATAATTCAACAAAAACTGCTGCTGAGCAGGTGTCTGAAAAAAATAAATTTATTATTAGAGGTAAGTATAAATCTTCTTCAAACGGAGGTATTCCCATTGGCGCATTTAATGTTCCTCGCGGTTCTGTCACAGTTACAGCTGGCGGTAGAGTTCTTGTTGAGGGTGTAGATTATACGGTTAATTATCAGATGGGAACCGTTCAAATATTGGACGGAGGACTTCAAGCCTCAAATATTCCTATAAATGTCAGTGTAGAAAATAATGCCATGTTCGGTCAACAAACAAAAAGATTTTCTGGATTTAATGTTGAGCACAAATTTGACGAAAATTTTATAATGTCTGCTACTTTATTGAACCTAAATGAAAGACCATTGACTCAAAAAGCGAACTTTGGTACTGAGCCGATAAACAATACCATTTTTGGATTTGATGCAAACTTTTCTAAAGAGATACCTTTTTTGACGAGAATTGTAAATAAGTTGCCAAATATTGAGACTGAAGTCCCTTCCGATATTTCAATGAGAGGTGAATTTGCATATTTATTACCTGGCACTCCAAAGGGTAATAATTTTGATGGTGAAGCTACATCTTACATTGATGATTTTGAAGGTACCCAGAGTGTTATTGATTTACTAAGCCCCCAATCATGGTCTATTTCAAGTCGTCCTAAACAACTAGGCAGAATATATAATGATGGAAATGAGGATGATAATGGTATTCAAAACGGATATGACAGAGCTTTATTAAATTGGTATTCAATAGATCCGATTTTTTACAGTGGAGAAAGACCTAGTGACATCTCAGATGATGAAACTTCAAATTTATATTCAAGAAGAATATTTATAAATGAGATATTTCCTGAGCGAGATCTTGTTCAAGGACAATCATCTGTTATAAATTCTTTAGATCTCAATTTTTATCCAACCCTAAGAGGACCATATAATATGAAATCTACTGTTTCTGACGGAGTAATTGACAACCCCAATGATTCATGGGCTGGTATTACCAGACTTATTAATACAACTGATTTTGAGCAATCTAATGTTGAATATTTAGAGTTTTGGTTAATGGATCCTTTTTTAAATAACAATCAAAATTCAGGAGGTAATCTTACATTTAATCTTGGTAATATCTCTGAAGATATTATTAAAGATGGAAGAAAACAATATGAAAACGGATTACCAGAAGATGGAGACATAAGTTTATTGCCAACTACATTATGGGGAACTGTAGTTCCACAAAATCAATCATTAGTGTATGCCTTTTCTTCAGAGGGTGAAACCAGAAATAATCAAGATGTTGGTTTAGACGGTTATGATGATTCTGAGGAGTCTATAAAATTTCCATCATTTTCAGAGCTTCAGGACCCTATGAATGATAATTATACATATTTTTTAAATAGGGATGGTGACATATTTGAAAGATATAAGGGGTATAACGGTACAGAGGGTAATTCCCCCGAAGGTATTTCCAATACCGATAGGGGCTACAGTACATTGCCTGATGTGGAGGATATTAATAGAGATAATACAATGAATACAATTGACAGTTATTTTCAATATAAAATCAATATTAGTCCAACAACTCTGATGGACATTAATAATAATTTAATAGTTGACAGAAAAGAAAAACTGGTTAATTTACCTAATGGAACTTCAGAATTAGTGAAATGGTATCAGTTTAGAATCCCAATAAATGAACCAAGCTCTGTCATTGGTGGTTTAACCGACTTTAGATCTATTAGATTCATAAGAATGTTTTTAACTGATTTTGAGGTAAATACAATTATGAGATTTGGTACTTTAGAGTTAGTTAGAAGTGATTGGCGTAAGTATAAATTGACTCTTGACCAGGAATTAGATAATAATAATGACATAACTGATTTTACGGTGGGTGTAATCGGAATTCAAGAGAATGAAGGCAGATATGTATCTCCACCAGGTGTTGAGAGAGAGCAATTTAACAACAATAATACAATTATTAGACAAAACGAGCAATCCCTGGTTATTGATGTGTGTGATCTTGAGCCCGAAGATTCAAGAGCTATTTATAAAAATATAAATGTTGACATGAGACAGTTTAAAAGACTAAGAATGTTCATGCATGCAGAGGAAACCGATGAATCCAGTTTTTATGATGGAGACTTAATTGGCTTTATACGATTAGGTAATGACTTAACAGAAAACTATTATCAGATTGAAATCCCATTACAAGAATCTCCTAATTTATCATTAGACCCTGAATTAGTATGGCCAATTGCAAATCAAATCGACCTACCCGTAAATGCATTAGAAACTATCAAATCTCTTTCTATTTTAAACGGGAACTTAAATTCTGAAAATCCTACATTTTATGATTTAATTAATGATGAGGTTATTACAAGCCCTGTTCAAGAATTTTCCACAATTGAAATTGGAAATCAAAGAATCGCTATTAAGGGAAATCCTAATTTTGGAGATATTAAAACCCTAATGATTGGAGTTAAAAACCCAAGGCAGGATAATATGAATTCTTGTGGTCAAGTTTGGTTTAATGAATTAAGACTTTCTGATATGGACAATGAAGGAGGTTGGGCTGCAACTTTTGCCGTAGACAGTAATATTGCTGATTTTATGAATATTTCTGCAACCGCTAGAAAAAGTACTAGTGGATTTGGAAATATTGAACAAGGGCCTAGCGAACGAGATAAAGTCGATTCACAACAATATGATATCGTATCAAATATTAATTTTGGTCAATTATTTCCAAAAGATTGGGGATTAGTAATTCCTTTTAATTATGGTCAAGGTGAAGAGCTTATAACCCCGGAGTATGATCAACAATATAGAGATATAAAATTATCTTCAAGAATTGAATCTGCTGAAAATCAATCTGAAAAAAACGCAATTTTAAGGCAATCTGAGGATTACACAAAAAGAAAAAGTATAAACTTTATAGGTGTATCAAAGCAAAGAAATAATAATGAAAGAACTCCAAGATTTTATGACTTAGAGAATCTAACTTTCAATTATTCATATAATGAAATCAATCAAAGAAATTATGAGATTGAAAACATGGTAGATCAAAATTTAAGAGCGGGAGTTAATTATAATTTTAACTTTAATTCTTCAAAATTTGAACCACTCAAAAAAAATGATTCATTATTTAACGGTAAATATTTAAGAATATTGAAAGATTTTAACCTTAATTTATTACCAGCTAGTTTAAGTGTCAATACAGATTTCATAAGGCAATATAATAAACAGAAATTTAGAGAAGTTGAATTAACCCAAGGAAATATTGGGATCCAAGAATTATTTAGAAGAAATTATTTATTTGATTTTCAATTTGCCTTAAATTATCCAATTTCTGAAAGTTTAAATCTTAATTATAGTTTATCAAATAATAATATTATCAGAAATTATTTTCTTGAAAATAATCTAAATGGAGCTCAAGATCCAGATTTAGATATATGGGATGGTTTATTTGATATTGGAGACCCTAACAGACAGACTCAGCAAATTTCAATTAACTATGATATCCCACTTAGGAAAATTCCAACATTTGATTTTGTAAGAGCCACATATTCATATACTGGAGATTATCAATGGCAAAAGGGATCTGATTTATTTGGAAATTTAACACTAAATGGTGTTACATATGACTTAGGTAATTCAATTTCTAATGCAAACACCCATAATCTAAATTCTGCTCTTGATATGCAAAAGTTCTACAGGTATTTAGGTTTAACGAAATTTGATAGAGGACCCTCAAGAAAGTCCACATCATCATCATCATCAAATAAAAACTTTTTTTTAAAATCAATAATTGATTTAATTACGACCGTAAAAAAAGTTCAATTTAATTACACAGAAAATAATGGTTCATTCTTACCAGGGTTTCTAGATCAACCTGGTTTTTTTGGTTCATTTACTCCATCACTTGGATATGTATTTGGAAGCCAAAAAGACATAAGATATATGGCTGCACGAAATGGATGGTTAACAATTTTTCCAGAGTTTAATCAACAATTTTCTAGTACAAAAAACACAAACCTTTCATTTTCAGCTAATTTAGAGCCAATCAATGATTTAAAAATTGATTTAAATGGGGGGCGTACATACGCTAATAATATTTCAGAGTCATTTAATTCAATTGATGATGACAATGATGGACTAAGTGATATTTATAATCCCTTTATTCAAAATTCTATTGGAAACTTTAATATTTCTACTATGTTAATTAGAACGGCTTTTTCAAGAAGTGATGAGTTTAGTTCCGAAGTATTTGATAAGTTTAAAGCAAATAGGCTTATTATTTCTAGAAGACTAGCTGCTCAATCTGGAATGGATTTTTCTAACCCCAATAATTTTGAAGATGGAGATTTAAATGGATATCCATTAGGATTTGGAAAAAATAGTCAATCTGTTTTACTTCCATCTTTTCTTGCAGCATATACAGGATCTGATGTTGACAAAGTTAATTTAGGAGCTTTTAGAGATATTCCTATTCCAAACTGGTCAATAAAATACTCTGGTTTAATGAAAATGAAGTGGTTTAGAAAAAATTTCAAGCGCTTTTCGTTATCTCATGGTTACAATTCTATGTATACTATAAATCAATTTAGATCCAATTTGGATTATGAAGAACCAGATTTCAATGTAGACTATAGTCTTCAAAATCCAAATGTTTTTGATCAATCAGATAATTTTAAAAATAAGGTGCTATTTAGCAATATCAATCTTATGGAGCAATTTAGTCCACTCATAAAAATCGATTTTGAGACTAAAAATGCTTTAAAATTAATGACTGAAATTAGAAAAGACCGTTTATTATCATTGAGTTTTGATAATAATTTATTGACCGAAATACAAGGGGATGAGTATGTGTTTGGTTTAGGATTTAGATTTAAAGACATACAGATAAGGTCTAGACTTGGAGGTTCTCGCCAACTAATAAAAAGTGATTTAAATATGAAGGCTGATTTTTCAATTAGGAATAATAAAACAATTGTTCGATATTTGGACTTAGATAATAATCAGGTAACATCAGGGCAAAGTATTTTAAATTTTAAATATTCTGCCGATTATGCCTTTAGTCAGAATTTAACAGGTATATTGTATTTTGACTATTCGTTTTCGGATTATGCCATTTCAACAGCATTTCCTCAAACCACTATTAGGGCAGGATTTACAATGAGATACAATTTTGGAAATTAAATTACTTTAAAATGGATATACCCAAAGACTTAAAATATACAAAGGATCATGAATGGATATCAATTGATGGTGAAATAGCAACTGTAGGAATTACTGATTTTGCTCAGAGAGAATTAGGTGATATAGTTTATGTAGAAGTTGAAACCGTAGGTGAGATTTTAGAAGCAGATAATGTTTTTGGCACAGTTGAAGCAGTTAAAACAGTGTCTGATCTATTTTTACCCGTTTCGGGTGAAATTATTGAATTTAATAGTTCTTTGGAAGAAACACCTGAGGATGTTAATTCTGATCCATACTCAAAAGGATGGATGATAAAATTAAAAGTTAATAATCCTGATGATCTTAATATGTTGTTAGACTCCGATCAGTATAGAGATCTAATTGGCGAATAGTAAGATAAAAATTTTCAAAAATAAAAAACTTGTTTTTTTTACAAATTATTGGTTATTTTAACTTAATTATAAACTTCTATGCAAAATAAAAAAAATCCAGAAGCTGATATAGGCAGAAACAGTTCCATTTACTTTGCCCTAGGGCTAGCATTAATGATGTTTATGTCATATGGAACCATTAACTATAAGGTATATGATAAAGACGCTACAGGAATAGATAGGGTTAATATGGATGCACTAGATGAAGAAGAAGTTCCAATTACTGAACAGATAAAACCACCACCACCACCACCACCACCACCACCAGCACCAGAGGTTATCGAAATTGTTGAAGACGAGGAGGAGGTTGAGGAAACAATAATTGAGTCTACCGAATCTGATGAAGAATTAGAAATTGAGGATATAGAAATTGAGGAGTTTGAAGAAGATGTTGAGGTTCCCTTCGCTGTTATTGAAAATGTACCTGTCTTTCCAGGCTGTGAAAGGGGTAATAATGAAAAGAAAAGAAAATGTATGTCTGATAAAATTTCAAAATTTGTCCAAAGAAAATTTAATACAGATTTGGCCGGTGACTTAGGTTTAACAGGAAGACAGAGAATCAGTGTGATTTTTAAAATTGATAAGAGTGGAAATGTTACAGGTGTAAGAGCTAGAGCTCCACATCCAAGGTTAGAAAAAGAAGCTCAGAGAGTCATAAATTTATTACCTAAAATGCAACCTGGTAAACAAAGAGGTAAAGCAGTGATTGTTCCTTATTCATTACCGATAATTTTCCAAGTTCAAGACTAAAATCTTTTTAATGATTTTAAACTATTTAGGGTTTAATAAGCCTTATATTTGCATTTAATTTTTAAAAGTTTGTTTGCAAATATTTCAATACCAATTATTAAAGAGCTTACAAAGTTTAGACTTACTTTAAGTGTTGTTTTTTCTTCATTTATTAGTTATTTTTTAGGTGCTTCGGAGGTAAATTATATTCAACTTTTTTATTTAATTACCGGAGGAATTCTTATAGTTAGCTCATCTAATATTTTTAATCAAATAATTGAAAGGGATTTAGATAAGCTTATGAAGAGGACTCAAAACCGTCCTTTACCAAAAAATGAAATTACTCCAAAACTTGCTTTATTTTTAGCTATTGCTTCTTGTGTCATTGGATTAATATTTATGTGTCTAATAAATATTAAAGTCGCAATTCTTGCGGCTCTATCAATATTTATATACACTTCCATCTATACGCCTATGAAATTGATAAGCCCTCTGGCAGTTTTTATCGGAGCAATCCCGGGAGCTTTTCCATTTATGATTGGTTGGGTTGCAGCAACAAATGATATAGGAATAGAGGCTGTCACTCTGTTTTTGATGCAATTCTTTTGGCAATTCCCACATTTTTGGTCAATAGGTTGGGCACAAAGCATTGATTATGAAAAAGCTGGTTTTAAGATGTTACCCACAGGGAAAAAAGATAAGTCTACCTCGGCACAAATTTTGTTTTATTCAATATGGGCAGTATTAATTTCTATTATTCCTTATTTTGGCATAACAGGTGAATTAAAGTTGAGTATAATTGGAGTTTGTGCGATAATCATTTTAGGAGCCTTTTTAATTTCAAGATCCTATGTTCTCTTTCAGGATGGTAAAAATGAAAATGCCAATAAATTAATGTTAACAAGTGTGGTATATTTAACTTTCATACAACTTACATTTTTATTTGATAAAATATTCTGATTATGAATTCATTAGAAAATAAAAAAAATAGAGCTTTAAAAATGATGCTTTGGTTTGGTATTGGGTCATTAATTATGACATTTGCCGGATTAACAAGTGCTTTCATAGTAAGCAAAAATAGAGATGACTGGGTAGAAGATTTTAATTTACCCGAAGCATTTTTCTTTGGTTTATTTCTAATTATAATTAGTAGTATTACACTAATATTATCTCGAAAATTTCTCCTTGAAAATAAACGAAGTTTAGTTTCAATTTTTCTTTTCATTACAATTTTTCTTGGAATATTGTTTGTTATTTTTCAGTTTGTTGGTTTTAATCAAATCATGGGTAATGGTTATCATTTTACAGGACCCACTAGCACAATAAATAGTTCATTCATTTTTCTAATTGCCTTTGTACACATTATGCATATAATTGTTGCTTTAGTTGCACTGATTGTTGTTTTTATTAAAAATTTTAGAGGTGTTTATAGTGATAATAATTTAACAGGTTTTGATCTTGCTTCAACATTTTGGCATTTTGTAGATATTTTATGGATTTACCTCTTTATATTTTTGGTTTTCTTCGGTTAAAATAATTATTTTTGTACCTCGTTAAATTAAACTATGGGAACTACTGTAAGCACAACATCAAATGATAAAATTTGGAAAGGCGGTAATAAGCCTTTGAATGCATCATACGGTAAAATGATGATGTGGTTTTTCATTGTTTCGGATGCATTAACTTTTTCAGGTTTTATTGTCTCTTATGGATTTGCCAGATTTAAATATGCAAATTCCTGGCCTATAGCAGATGAAGTATTTACTCATGTTCCTTTTGTGCATGGTCAAGAGCTACCCATGATTTATGTTGCCTTTATGACATTTGTGTTAATTATGTCATCTGTTACAATGGTTTTAGCAGTTGATGCTGGCCATAAAATGAATAAAGCTAAGGTAACTTTTTACATGTTTTTAACAATCATCGGTGGTATAATCTTTGTTGGTTCACAAGCATGGGAATGGGCTACTTTTATAAAGGGTGATTATGGAGCTGTAAAAACAAAAGGTGGAAATATATTACAGTTTCTAGATTCAGAAACCTCGAAAAGGGTATCTGTAAGTGATTTTGCCTTTGTGTATTCAAGTTCAAGAGATCAGCATGAAAAGTACAATGGTATATGGTATAGGGAAGAGGCCACCCTTCCATTATTTTCTATTGAAGAAGTAATTGCCGGTATGGAAGCTTCTCCTAATATTGTAATAAGAACTCAAACTTTAGATGAAAATGGTCATAAAACAGTTCTCTCAAGAGAACAATCATTAAATGTTTTGAAGTTATCAGGGGTCTCTGTTGTAAACGGTGCCAATCTAATTGAAAATGAATATGGAGCTCCCTTATTTGCTAATTTCTTTTTCTTTATTACAGGCTTTCATGGATTCCATGTTTTTTCAGGAATAGTTCTCAATATTATTATTTTCTTTAATGTTATTATTGGAACTTATGAAAAAAGAAAAAGTTATGAAATGGTAGAAAAAGTTGGCCTTTATTGGCATTTTGTAGATTTAGTTTGGGTTTTTGTTTTCACGTTTTTCTATTTAGTATAATATTATGGCCGAACACGTACACAAGTTGGAAATTTTTAGAGGTTTAATCAAATTTAAATCCAATACTCATAAGATAATAGGCGTCTTATTGCTTTTGTCTATAGTTACGCTTGTTGAGGTTGTATTAGGTATCTACAAACCAGCCCCTTTAAATGAGTACTTTCTAAATCTAAAACTTTTAAATTGGGTTTTCATTATTCTTACTATTGTTAAGGCCTATTATATAACCTGGGATTTTATGCATATGCGAGATGAAACCTCTATTCTAAGAAGAGTAGTAGTTTGGACTTCTGTTTTTCTTATTCTTTATCTTACCTTTATTCTCATTCAAGAGGGTGGCTACATTTTTGATGAGTTTAATGATGAATCAAATTATATTAAATCAGATTTTTAATTAATTTATATTGTGATTAATACTTTTTACAGAAAATGGATCATTCTTGGCATACTTTTTTTATTACCAGTTATTTTTTTATTATTTCTTTATCCATCAACCCATAACTATAATACTTTAGATATAGTCAATGAAGACATAGCAGAAATAGATTTTTTGAATTTCATTGATGATAAAAAAACAAATTTTGAAGGAAACATTACCATCTTAAATTTTTTAGGTGATAAGCCTATTGAAAATATCACAGGCACATTAAATCTTAAGGAACTGGTTTATGATAAATTCAAAGGTTTTAAAAAGTTTCAAATTATTTCTATTTCAACCTTAAATTCCGAAAAATCATTGGAAACTGTAAAAAAAGAGCTTTTAAAATCCGACGAATTAAAATATTGGTTTTTTGCTACAAGCAGTTATGAAGAAATAAATAAAATTTACAGATCTCTAAGATATCAAAATGAATTAGATTCTTCAAATTATACAAGCCAAGTATACATAATTGATAAACAAAGAAATCAAAGAGGAAGAATTGATGACCGTGATGATAATCAAATTGAAAACAATATTGATCCATTTGGTTTATATTCGTACAATTCAATAATTGTTTCAGAAATTAAGAAGAAAATGAATGATGATATAAGAATTCTATTTACCGAGTATAGGCAAAAAAGAAAAGGAAATTTTAACTCCGATATTAGACGAATAAGTAATTTAGATGGTAATGATAAATAGGAGAAATATTTTAATAATAATATTGGTTATTGTTTTTGGTTTAGTTTTTGTACCCAGAATAATTGATCGAATAAAAAATAACGATATTTCTAGAAGTGAGAGTAGGAGCTTAAAGCTTGATAATTTTGAAAAAAATACTGAAGCTCTTCCTTATTTATTGATGAATAATGAAAGGAAGAAAGTTCCTATATTTAAGTTTGTAAATCAAAATGGAGAATTTATTTCAAATGACGATTATATTGGTAAAGTTTATATTGTTGAATTCTTCTTTACTACCTGTACAACAATTTGCCCAATAATGAATACAAATCTACTTCATATTCAAAATAGCTTTACCAAATTTTCAGATTTTGGAATTGCGTCATTTTCTATTAATCCTGAATATGATACCGTTGATATTTTGAATCAGTATGCAAATGAAAATGGTATTATTAATAGTGATTGGAATTTAATGACTGGAGAAAGAAGTGAAATTTACAAATTAGCAAACGATGGGTTCAATCTTTACACTGCAGCAAGTTCAGATTTTATTGACGGTTTTGAACATTCTGGTTATTTTGCTTTAATTGATAAGCAAGGATTTATAAGATGCAGAAATGATGAATTTGGAAATCCTAAAATATATTATAAAGGGTCGATAAACTATATGGATAAGTTAGATTCAAATGGTGAGGCTGAGGAAATTACTATCCTTAAAGAAGATTTACTAAAGTTATTAAATGAATAAAACAAATTCAGAAAATATAATCCTATATAACAGACTAACTGTCATAGTATCTATTTTGGTTCCCCTCGTGGTTGCACTTTTACTATTTTTAAAATGGGATTTAGACAAACTAGTTTTTGATTTAAGATCACCAAATTTTGAACCAATTATTTTGATTGAAAATTTACCTATTGTAAAACCCTTAAAATTTTTACCGCCAATTTATGCTACTATAAATGGAATTACCGCTATTATTTTAGTTTTAGCTATATATTATATAAAAAAAGGTATGAGAAATATTCATGAATATTTGATTAAAATATGTATTGCTCTTTCTCTATGTTTTTTAGTAATGTATATAGCCTATCATATTACAAGTGACCCTACATCATTTGCAGGAGAAGGACCTATAAAATATATATATTACTTTATTTTAATTTCTCATATTTTACTTTCTATTACCGTTATCCCTTTTGTACTCTTTTCATACATCAGGGCAATTACTGGCGATTTTCAAAGACATAGAAAAATTGCTAAAATTACATTTCCCATATGGCTTTATGTAGCAGTAACAGGGGTAATAGTTTATATAATGATATCGCCTTATTATGTCTAAGTATATGAATAGACTTTTATTACTAATTTTCTGTTTTTTCACATATAAATTTAGCTATTCTCAATGCGCTATGTGTAGAGCAGTTTTAGAAAGTAGTGAAAATGAGGGGATGGCTGAAGGTATTAATAATGGTATTATGTATTTGGCTTTTCTGCCGTACTTAATTGTATTTTTTATGATTTTTTTTGTTTATAAAAAATTTAAAAAGTAAGCCATTTTTCAAAAATCTTACGTTAACATTAGTTTTCTTCCTTTTAACAACTAATTAACAAGATTTACACTTCTTTTTATTAACCTTTGTGTTTACAAATTTAGAGACAAAATGTTAAAGATAAACAAACTCCATAAGTCTTATAAAATGGGAGACTCTAGTCTCCATGTTTTAAAAGGAATTAACCTCCATGTTGAGAAAGGTGAGATGGTAGCTATTATGGGATCTTCTGGCTCTGGGAAGTCAACATTACTTAACATTATTGGTATTTTAGATGAGCTTGATTCTGGAAAATATACTTTAGATGGTATTGAGATAAAGGATTTAACAGAAAAGAAAGCTGCTCAATACAGAAATAAATTTTTAGGATTTGTTTTTCAGTCATTTAACTTAATAAATTTCAAGAATGCTCTGGAAAATGTTGCATTACCACTCTATTATCAAGGCCTAAAGAGAAAGGAAAGACAAGAAAAAGCTATGTTTCATCTGGAAAAAGTAGGTTTAGCCGATTGGTCTACCCATTTACCAAATGAACTTTCAGGAGGTCAAAAGCAGAGAGTAGCAATAGCAAGAGCCTTAGCAGCAGAACCCAAATTACTTCTTGCTGATGAGCCAACAGGTGCATTAGATTCAGCTACCTCACAGGAAATTATGCAATTTTTACAACAATTAAATGATGAAGGAAAAACTATATTAATCGTTACTCACGAAGAAGATATTTCATTGATGTGTAAGAGGATTGTAAGATTAAAAGATGGGGTTATAATGGAAGATAAAAAAATTAAACAAAACAGATTAACTTAATGATAGATCTTGGTTTATTTAGAGAAATATTTCAAAGTTTAAATAAAAATAAACTTAGAACACTTCTTTCCGGATTTACCGTTGCATTTGCTATAATGCTATTTACAATTTTATTTGGAATAGCTAATGGATTTCAAAATACATTTAATAACGAGTTTGCTGGTGATGCAAATAACTCAATTTTTATTTATTCAGGACGTACTTCAAAAGCTGTTGAAGGATATCAAACCGGAAGAAGAATTCAATTTGACAACCCATTATATAGTGAAATAAAAAAAGAGTTTAGTGATGATATTGAATTTATAACTGGCAGGGTTTATAAAAACATAACCGCAAGTTTTGGAAATGAAAAAAGTAATTATTCGGTTAGAGCTGTAAACCCTGATCATCAGTTTATTGAGAAATCTGAAATTAAAGATGGAAGATTTATTAATCCACTAGATATTAAAAATAATTCCAAGAATATTGTAATTGGAAATTTAGTAGTTGAAGATTTATTTGCAGAGATTAACCCAATCGGAAAATATCTTGATCTCAACAAGATAAAATTTAAGATTGTTGGGGTTTTTGTTGAAAGAACAGAAGGGTCAGACAGTAATGAGGCGAGAGTTATTTATATGCCAATTTCAACAGCTCAAAAAATATATGGTAACAACGATTATATTGATCAGATTAACTTAACATATAATCAAAGCCTTTCTGAGGAGGAAGCAATTGCATTTGGAAATAAAATAGTTGATAAAATCAAAAAAGTTTTCTTTGTTGCTGACAATGATCAGTCTGCTGTTAGAGCTAGAAACAGAGCTAGAGAAAATCAAGAAATAACCCAGTTCAATGGAGTGTTAGCAATATTAGTTTTAATAATTGGAATGGGTACTTTAGTTGCAGGAGTTGTTGGAATCAGTAATATTATGATATTTATTGTTAAAGAGAGAACAAAAGAGATTGGTATTAGAAAAGCTTTAGGCGCACCACCTTCATCTATAAAATTAATTATTGTTTTAGAGTCTGTTTTTGTAACTGCCATTTCTGGATACGTAGGTCTTCTTTTAGGCGGAGCTGTTTTAAATAGTTTTGATTTGGAAGATTATTGGATTACTGATCCTGGAGTAAGTACAACATTAGTGGTAGGAGCAACATTCACTTTAATTTTAGCTGGATTAATTGCTGCTTACGTTCCCGCAAACAGAGCGGCAAGTATTAAACCAATTGTGGCATTAAGAGACGAATAATATGTTTAGATTTTTATTTGATATTGATACTTGGCAAGAATTGAAGGAAAGCTTAACAAAAAATAAGCTTAGAACAGTAATCACCATGATTGGGGTTTGGTGGGGTATTCTTCTTTTGATAGGTCTATTAGGTTCAGCTAAAGGGATTGAAAATAAGTTTAGTGTTCAATTTGGAGATTATGCGACAAATAGTGTTTTTATTTGGGGTCAATCTACAAGTATGGCTTTCAAAGGATATCAAGAGGGTCGTTTTCCAAGACTTAAATTCTCTCATCTTGAAAAAATTAAAAATCAAGTTAGGGGAATCAAGTTTTTATTACCTAGAAATGCCAGAGATGCACAAGTTGTCAGAGGAGTTCAATATGCTAGTTTTACAATGTCCGGTGACTTCCCTCTTCTAGATCAAATCCAAAAAAAGAACTTGATTGCAGGAAGATTTATAAACCAGTCTGATATAAATGAAAGTAAAAAAGTTGCTGTTATTTCAGATGATGTTTTTAAGCAATTATTTGATGCTGATGAAGAGGCAATTGGAGATTTTATAAAAATTAATGAAATAAGTTACACAGTTGTTGGTGTTTTTGAACAGGGAGATTTTGATTTTGGAGGTCAGCTTCACATACCCTTTACAACTTTTCAAAAAGTTTATAACCAGGGTGATAATATTGGTTGGATAACAGTCACTGGACATGATGGTTTTGACATCAGGCAATTAGAGAAAGACGTTAAACTTGTATTAAAGAATTTAAACTATGTTCATCCAGATGACAATCGTGCTTTTGGAAGTTTTAATTTGGGTGAACTATTTGAAAGATTTGAAGGTTTTTTAATGGGTATGCAGTTTTTGACTTGGTTTGTCGGAATAGCAACATTAATAGCAGGTGTATTTGCAATTGGAAATATTCTACTAATTACTGTAAAAGAAAGAACAAAGGAAATAGGTATTAGAAGAGCAATTGGTGCAACCCCATTTGAAATAAAGAGACAAATTGTTATAGAATCAATTTTCTTAACTATTATAGCAGGAATTTTTGGAATAATAAGTGGGGGTTGGATTTTAATCGCTATGGATTATGCATATGGTAGTGGACCAGATTCAGTTTTAATCAATGCATCAGTACCTATAATCGTTGTTTTTATCTCTGTAATTATTTTAGTTGTATTTGGAACACTTATAGGTCTAATCCCAGCAAATCGTGCAACTAGTATAAAACCAATAGATGCTTTAAGAGAAGAATAATAAATTAAATATTAAATAAATGAAAAAACAAATTCAGTATATAGTAATATTCCTAATCATAGGATCTTTATTATACGTATTAAAC
>MDTB01034164.1_pt1 | contig 21199 bp, 21 predicted proteins | sample 811161 | NCBI WGS metagenome assembly MDTB01 (sample SAMN05326650, study PRJNA326480) | marine metagenome | isolation source: seawater | place: Mediterranean Sea | collected 2009
GTTTATAACTGAAGATGAAATAAAACTTGCTATTCAGAACAAGCATTTATCAAGCAAATTTATTAAAAGATTAAATCTTTAATATCATAAAAAATGTTAAAAAACTTTGTTAAATTTTTTATAAGAATTATTTTTAAGAAACCAATAAATTATTTTTTGAAAAAAAAAAATTTTTTAGTTATTTTTAGACATGGCTCTGCCATTGGGGATCATATGTATTTAAGCAGTGTTATTAGAGAAATTTACAAGCTTGATAAGAAAATAATATTGTTTTCTAACTATTATCAAATATTTCTTAATAATCCAAAAATTTACAAATTATTTAAATTTGGTAAAAAGAGTTTCGTATGGTTTTTTCTTAGAAGCTTAACCTGTGAAACTATTTTGGAATTTCAAAGTAAATACGCAATAAAAGAAAATCACGAAATAAAAAAAAAATATTTTCTCTATTTTCATAAAAAAAAAATCCATTTAGCACAAGCCGCATCAGAACATTTTAATTTAGGTTTGAATTATAAGAGCTTGAAAAACGAATTTTTTTTATCGGAAGGTGAAAAAAGAAACTTTAAGAATGAATTAAATTTGCCAAAAAAATTTGCATTAATACAATCAGTAAGTAAAAGTTCATTTACAAAGAACAAGGAGTGGACGCTCAAGGGTATGCAACATATAGTTAATCATTTTAATAAAATTAGTTGGATACAAATTGGATTATCCTCTGAACCCAAACTTCAAAATTGTGAAAAATATTTAGATCTAGATCTTAGAAAACTGGCTTTTTTAATATCAAAATGTGAATTTCTTGTGAGTTATGAGGGGTTATTTAATCATATTGCATCATGTTTTGAGAAAAAGAATTTTTTAATTCATACAGGTTTTTTGCATGAAGAAGCATTCTATTACAAAAATAATATATTAATTGAAAAAAATAAAGATTTAAAATGCTATCCATGTTATTCGATGGATTGTGAAACACATAGAGAAGAGTGTTTAAAAAATATTACACATGATTATGTTGTAAAAGTAATTGAGAGGAATATTAATTAGAGTGATATTAAGTCATAAACATAAATTTATATTTTTTAAGACAAAAAAAACAGCCAGTACATCTTTAGAAATTGTCCTTTCAAAATTATGTGGGCAAAAAGATATAATTACCCCAGTAAGTGAGATAACTTGGACTGGTCAAATAAGAAGATTTGAAAAAAATAATGAGGAAGATTTAAGAAAAAAGATATCAGCATTAAATCCACAAAATTTTAAGGGTAGTTTTCTATTTGAAATTTTTTTTTTAATAAAGCAATTCTTCCATTTTTATTTTAATAAGTTTATGATTTCTTTACTATCAAGCACAAAAAATAAAGTGTTTAAAGCAAAGAGAAGATTCAAATATGACCAACACATGGAAATTATTGAGCTTAAAAAATATGTAAATAATAAAATTTTTAAAAATTATCTAAAATTTGCAGTTGTGAGAAATCCTTATGATCAGGCTATCAGTGATTATTATGACCAAAGCTTTAGACCTGAACATATAAAATATAAAAATTTTGATGATTATCTTGATAAGCGAGTAAATTATTTTTTTTATAAAAATAAAAGGAAGTTTACAATTAACGATAAAATAATGCTAGACGATGTAATTAAATATGAGACTCTTGAAAAAGATTTAAAAAGAATTCTAAAAAAACTTAAGATTAAAGATAAATCAGTTATTAATGATCTTAAAAAAATTAAAGCACATGGTGGTCTTAGAAAAGGAAAAGTTACAAAAAACCGTTTAAATAAAAACCAAAAAAAAAAGATCAAAAAGGCTGCAAATTTCTTTCTCAATAATTTTTACCATAAAGTTCGTTGAAAAATAATATATTGAATTATGTTAAATTTTTACCTCTATAAATATAATAGACTAATTAAGAAAATAGAAAAAAAGTTTCAAATTAGTTTATTCTTCCTGTCGATATTTAGATTGTTTTTAATGCTAGTTGAAAAGGTTTATTTTAAAAGACTTGATATTAGTAAGGTATCAAAATTTTCAAACTATTTTTTAAAAAAAGATATGCTTTCAATAAATAATAATATTATTTGTGCTGGTATCGCTAATGAAAATAGTTTTGAAAAAAATTTTTTTCAAAATATTGCAGTAAATAAAATGATTTGTATCGATCCAACTGACATAGCTCAAAATACTATGAAGAATTTAAAGGCAGACAATATATTTTTTCTCAAATGTGCATTATTTGACAAGATTGATGAAATAAAAATTTTTAAACCTTTTTCAAAAGATAATCATAATTTATCTTTAGATAATCTGTACGAGAGCAAAAACTATGATATTGTAAAAACAATAACAGTTGATGAGATAATGAAAAATTTTGAGTTAAAAAAATTGGATGTAGTAAAACTCGATGTAGAGGGTGTAGCAGATAAGGTAATATTTTCTATGCTTAGAAAGAATATATATCCATCTCAAATAGTATTTGAAATAGAGAGACCAATGAGTTTTTTTAGACAATTTGAATTTTTTAAAAGAACCTTGAAGCTAGTAAAAATTCTTAGTAAAGAGTACGAATTATATAGTTACACAAAAAAAAAATTAGGTTTCAGAATTGAAATTTTAGCAACACTTAAGAATTAAAGTATGTGTGGTATCTATTTTTTTACAAAAAATTCTCTAATTAATAAGGAAAATATAAAAAAAAATTTAAAACACAGGGGGCCTGACTACAATGGTCAAGTTGATTTAAAACATTCAATAATAGGCTTTAATCTTTTATCAATAAGAGAAAAAATCGATTTTTCAAAACAACCAATGATCACTGAAAATGAAAATTTTATCATAGCATTTAATGGTGAAATTTATAACACGGATAAACTAAAAAAACAGTTTAACTTTAAAGTATCAAGTGACTCGGACTCTGAAATTTTGAATCGTTTGGTAAATCTTAAAGGATTAGACTTTATAAAATATATCAAAGGAATGTATGCAATTATTTTATATGATAAAAATAATAAATTAGTTCATGCTTATCGAGACAAGTCTGGACAAAAAAACTTATACTATTTAGAGGGATGTGAGTTTTTTATAATCTCCTCTGAAATTCATACTTTATTTGAAAGCAGTATTCTAAAAAAAAAGGTAAATTACAACTCCATTTATGAAGCGTGTGTTGTTGGATATAATCCAAATGAAAATACAATATTTTCAAATATTAAAAAATTACTACCTGGTCAAAAAATTGAATATAATCCATTTAAAAATGAAATAATCAAAAATTTTTATGAGCAAAAAGACAATCATTTTGAAAATGCCACATTATACGAAAGTATTGATGAAACAATTAAAAATCATCTCTTATCAAAGAGTAAAATAGCAATTAATATTAGTGGTGGTCTAGACTCAAATATAATTTTGCACCATTCATTAAAATATAAGCCAGAGATAAATTTATTCTGTACATACTTTGAAGGTGCAAATGAGGAATATAATTATGATTACAAAATAGCTTCGAAAATTGGAAAAAAATTTGGTTTAAAAGTTATTAAAACGAATGTAACAGAGAGGGATTACGTAGAAAAATTTTATGACTCTTATTCGTTGATAGAAGAGCCAAATAGAAATATCGGTAATCCTGGATATTACATAAACTATATTAATCAAAGTTCACTTGGCTTTAGATCGGTGCTTACTGGTGATGGTGGCGATGAAATTTTTGTAGGATACCCTTGGTATAGAAGAGGTAGATTTAGAGAATTAATATATAAATATTCTTATTTACTAAAATTATTTAGATTTCCAGAAATTAATAATTATTATGACAATTACGAAAGATATAACTCATGTAAAAAATTTAAAGATTTCTTTATATTTAACAAAAATCAATTTTCTAAAAAAAAATTGTTAAATATTTCAAAAAATAATTTTGAAAGTTTTCTGGAAAGTTCTCATCAATTAAAAGATGTGATAAGTTGGGACAAGAATAAGTTGATTTTAGATCAGTTTAATTGGCTATCTAGCGAAGTTCTGATAAGAGCTGATAAGTTATCGATGAGACAATCTTTAGAAATAAGAAACCCATTTTGTGATTACGATTTAAGAATAAAAATGCTTAAAGATTTAAATAACTTAAATTTCAAATCATCGATTAACAAAAAACAGATAAGAGACATATATAAGACAATTTTGCCTTCAGAAGTTGTGGGTGAAAAAAAAAAATATGGCTGGAGGTGCCCACATAATTGGATGAGCAATAAATTACTTAAAGAACAATTGATTGATTTGATACCAAAAACTAATTCAGCTTTTTTTAATTGGAATTTTGTCAAAGAAAGCCTAATAAATAACAAAATATCATTGATGGATCGGAGTGTAGCGCCAATTATATCATTAGTTATATTAAACGATTATCATAAATTGGATATGTAAATATGCAAAATATTCTTTCAAAATTTAACAAAGAAAAAAATTTTTTTCTGCATCCATTTCCACATATTATTTTAGAAAATCCAATAAGTGAAGAAGATTATCAAATTTTAAGTAACGAATACCAGGAGTTTGAAAAATATTTTCAAGAGATGAACGAGTATAATGAAAATAATAAAAGATTACAATTTAGTGATAAAGATTTTAAGAATTTAAATTTTAAAACACCTGGTTGGGAAAGTTTTTTAAATATTCATACTTCTCAAGAATTTTTTAAAACACTTGTGAATATTTTTTATGATAATCTTATAAAGTTATATCCAGATTTAGAGGAAGAATTGAGTAAAGTATTAAATGATGAATCTAATTTTGAAAGCTCTGATGATATAAAACTTTTATGTCAACCCGGAATTAATACCCCAGTTTATAAAGAAAATACGTTTAATAGAGGCCCTCATATTGATAAACCAAATACATTAATTGCGGGACTATTTTATTTAAAAAAAGATAATGATGAGTCAAAAGGTGGTGATTTTATAATTAATAAAAAAATTGGTAAAATCTCTTTTGTGCCTAAAGCGGAAGTGAAAGAAGTTAACAACGTTACAACAAACAAAGAGGTCAAATATTCAAAAAATAAAGTGGTGTTTTTCTTAAATTCTTTGGACTCTATTCATAGTGTTTCTATTAGGGAAAAAACAAATCATTGCAGAAGACTGGTTAACTTCAATCTCAAATATTACGGACCCAAGAAGACTTTTAAGATTAATTATTCAAATAATTTTTTTAAGTCGCTGTTTAACAAGTTTTTTTGATTGTTACAATTCTATAAATTGATTATAAACTTTCAACTACTAGGAAACACAAAATAATATGAAGTTAAAAGATTTTATAATCAATCAAAACGAAAACCTAGAAAAAGCTATTAAGAAAATTAGTTTAAACAACCAAAGAACTTTGTTTGTAACAGATAATAAGAAAATGTTAATAGGCTCGATTACGGATGGTGATCTCAGATCTTTGCTTCTACGTTCAGATATTAAAAAAAATTTACAGGTCAAAAAATTAATGAATAAAAAACCTCTTTATTTTTTCTTAGGTGAATACAATAAGGAAAAGGAGAGGAAAATTCTAAAAGAAAACATAAAGATTATTCCTATAGTTAACAAAAAACTCCAAATTTTGAAGATAATTCAAAGTGAAAATGTTAGAAAAATTTTTTTGTCAGAAATACCTTTATTAATTGTTGCAGGTGGTTTTGGGAAAAGATTAAGACCAATTACAAATAAATCTCCAAAACCTATGGTCAAAATTAACGGAAAGCCTATCCTAGAATATATTGTTAATGATGCTAGAGAACAAGGAATTGAAAAAATAATTATATCAATCGGATATCTAGGCAAGAAGATAGTAAAATATTTTCAAAATGGTAAAAAATTTGGCGTTAATATAAAGTACATTTTAGAGAATAAACCCTTAGGAACAGCAGGTTTTTTAGGCAAGCTCAAAAATAAAAAAATGACAACATTATTGATCACCAATGGAGATGTGATGTCTAGGATTGATTATTTTTCACTCTTAAATTTTCATACTCAAAAACGATCAAACGCTACTATGGCCGTCAAAGAATATCAAATACAGAGTAAATTTGGAGTAGTGAAAGACTTAAAAAATAAGTTTATTAAAGTAGAGGAAAAGCCTACTTTTAAGTATTTAATAAATGCAGGACAATATGTATTGGAAAATAAAGTGTTTAAATACATCAAAAATGGAGAGAACATAGATATGCCAAATTTTTTTATGAGATTAAAAAAATTAAAAAAAAAGATATTTATTTATGCATTTTCAAATGATTGGTCTGATATAGCTAATCAAAAGGATTTAAATAATTTTAAAAAAAATTTTGAAAAATTTTATGAATAAGTTTAATCTAAATTTTCTTGATAAAGGAAAAATAGCACTAATAACTGGCTCAACAGGAAATCTAGGTAGAAAAATTGCTGAGAATTTTTCAAAATTAAAAACAAACTTAATATTAATGGATATAAATGAAAAGAAATTAGATAATCAAAAAAATTATTTAAAAAAAAAATATAATACTAAAATTAAGACCTATTATTGTGATTTTAGTGAATCTGAAGATAGAGATCTTATTTTGAAAAAAATTTTTAAAGAGAATAAAAAAATAGATATAATTATCAACAATGCTTCAATGGTAGGCGACATAAAATTAAAAAATTGGAATTCTGAAGTCGATAAACAAAATATATATAATTGGAAAAAATGTTTTACGATAAATTTAGAGTCTATTTATTCTACAATAAAAATTTTAGAAAAAAGATTAAGAAAGAGTAAAGATCCTTGCATTGTTAATGTTGGTTCTATTTATGGATTTTTAGCACCAAATTATGATATTTATAAAAATACGAATATCAATAATCCTGTAGCATACTCGGTCTCAAAAGGTGGATTGGTAACACTTACCAAGTTGTTTGCTTCTTATTTAGCACCTCAAATTAGAGTGAATTGTTTATCTCCAGGGGGAATTTTGAGAAAGCAGTCAAAAAGTTTTATTAAAAATTATGTTGCAACTGTACCTCTAAAAAGAATGGCTAATGAAGAGGATGTAGTAAACGTAATTCTTTTTCTCTCTTCTAAAATGTCAAAATATATCACAGGGCAGAATATAATAGTTGACGGTGGAAAAAGTATAATTTAACAAGAATATTTTGATGGATAAACAAATTCAAATAATCAAATCTTCTGAAGGAAATAAATATTTTGAAAGAAATAAAATTTATGAATATGATTTTGATTTTAAAAAAATAAGTAATTTAATAAAATCTTCCAATTTAAAAGCGAACTCAATTTTAGAAATAGGAAGTGCGAATGGTAGAGCGCTAGATATATACAGCAAACTTTTAAAACCCAAAAAACTTTTTGCAGTAGAATTGTCAAAAAAGGCCATAAAAGATGGTAAAAAAAAATACAATAAAATTAAATTTTTTAATATTTCCTCTTTGCAAATTGACAAGATCAAATCAAAGTTTGATTTAATAATATGTGGTGCATTTTTATATCAATTAGACAGAAAGCAAATATTCAAACAATTTGACTTAATTTCAAATGTACTTAATGAAAACGGATTTTTAATAATAAAAGATTTTGACCCCTTATTTAAACACTCAAATTCAAATGTGCATAACAAAAAATTAAAAAGTTTTAAATCAAATTATGATAATTTTTTGATTGAAAGTGGCTTATTTGAACTTCTCTACAAGCACAAATATCAAGATGCACACAAAAGAGATAAAAAAAAATTTAAATCTTCATCAGTTTCTTTGTCTCTTTACAAAAAAATTGATTTTGTTAATTCTTATCCTGAAAATTTGTAAATGAATTATTATCCCAAGTTTGAAATAACTCCCTATGAAAATATTTATTTTATATGAGACATATAACATTGAGTTTTTTGGAAAGTATATTTTAGGTAAATATTTAATTTCTAAAATAAAAGGACCTATAAAAGTTTATGTCGGTTTTTATAGAGACTTGATATTGAAGATTTATAAATGCAAACCTAATGAAAAAGTTATCATAATTGGAAATCAAATTTATAGTTCTAACAAAGTTTTGATTGATTTTTATAAACATAATAATTTTTATTTTTATCCCCAACATGAAGAGGAGCATTCGTTATTTTCAGTTAATAAAAAAAACTATTTAAACAATTTAATTACAAGAAAATATTTTTTTAGATTTAAAAAGTATCTTTGTTTTAATAATGAAACAAAAAAAATATTTAAAAATTTTTTAAATCTGAGTGATGAAAGATTTCAACTTGTTGGTAATGCAAAATATGATTTTTTAGACTTCTTGAGAAAATCAAAAAATTTTTCTAAAAATCTTATAAACTATAAGAATAAATACATTCTTGTTGCTCTCCCAGACAGTTTTTTTAAAAATACCTTAATTTATATCAACGAAAGAAGAGAAAATTTTGAAATTAGTATTAATCACAAATACGATACTACAATTGGAAATAGAAGTAGAAATGAGCAAATTTCTCTTTATTTCTATATGAAAAGTTTTTTGAAAAATATTTCGATTTTAGCAAAAAAAAACAAAAATTATCAAATTGTATTAAGACCACATCCCTCAGATTATGAATATTTAGATAGGTTAAAAAAATCTTTTAAAAATATAAAAAATATAAAAATTGACACAAATCATCAAATTTATCATTGGATAAAAAACTCAGAATTTGTTATCTGTTCACCAGCCTCACCAGTAATTGACTCCTCAATATTAAAAAAAAAAGTTATTTGTTTTTACGATAAATCTAACAAATTTCATAAATTTATTTTCTCAAAACACCCATCTTTAAAATTTAAGAAATTAAGAATACTTAAAAATTTTTATGATTTCTCAATAAGTAATCTCAAAAAAGTTTCTTCAATACCAGTTGTTTCTTCAAATATACTCCCACCAAATAAACCTCATTACAAATGTGTTTACGAAGAGTTGAACAAGATTAATTTTCAAAAAAAGAAAATTAATATTTTTTTTCATAATCTAATGTTTAATAAAGTAATAAAATTTATAGAGTCTCAGAAAAAAGTTGGTGACTACGGTATCAAAGGTGCAAAAAAATTTAACTCAAAATTTAGATTTAGTATTCAAAGATTTTTGGTAATTATTTTTTTTTGGAATAATCCTTTTAAACTTGATTTTTTGAATATTTTAAGAAAATTCACGCTAGGAAGATCTTATACCGTTGCAAACTTAGGAGAATGGCACGGTGGTCTTAATCAAAAAATTGATACTAAATCATTAATTAAATTTGAAAACTACTTTAAAAAAATTTTTAAATTTTTCAAGAAAAGCAAAATAACTATAATTGGTAAAAAAGTTGTAGTATTAAAAAAACTATAAATTAAAATTATCTAAATAAGAATTAATATTTTTATTAAGATTTTTTTTAAAGTAAAGATTCTTTTCAAATTTAATTTTTCTTTTTTTATTCAAATTGAAAACTTTTTCTATTTTTTTTATAATTTCTAATTTATTCTCTTTCACATCAAACACACTCTTTGGTTTTAGTCTTCCGAGCTGTCTATTTCCAATATTTATAGATGGACATAAGAAAAAATTTGCCTCTTTTATTCCACTTGATGAGTTTCCAACACATATTCCGTTTTTGTTATTTCCAGCAAATTTTAATAGAGAATGATAGTAAAAAGATCCTAAGTTTTTTATGAAAATTATATTTTTTTTTGATTTAATCTTATAAATTTCTCTTGTTATCTCTCGATAAAAAGGGTCAAAGTTAGGAGAGGTAACTATAATCTTCCATCCCTTGTTAGACAAATATTTTAATGCATTTAAACATATCTTAAATTTTTTTAAATTTAAATTTCTCAGTCTGGGAATGGGGTGATACGTAAATATTAAAAACTTTGTTTTTTTATCTATTAAATTTTTTTTAAGAAAGTTTTTGAATTTATAGTCATGGTTTTTTTTTGAATAGTCTTCATGTAGAGATAGTAATCCAATATTTTTGATTTTTTTTTTTTCTATACCCATTTTAATCAATCTTTTTTCTGAGCCTTTATTTGATACGAAATGAAGATCAGAAATTAATGATATCGCATGTCTAATCTTATCATCGTAAGTACCCCCAGTAGTTTGATCACCGCCTTCATAATGTATGATAGGTATTTGGTACATAAAACATATATTTGCAAAGATTAAGGATTCAAACCTATCTGAAAAAACGAAAGAGTAATCAAAATGTTTTCCCTTTAGATAATTAGATATTCTACTATATAATTTTGATAAATATAAATTTAAATTGTTTAAATTGTTTGTATTACCTTTAATATCTAATACTTTTGATATTTTTATTTTATCTTTAATTATATTTTTTTTGAAAGAACCAAACTCTTTCTTTAAGTGAGAACCGGAAAGAAGAAAGTTAACTTTAAATTTTTTTTGGAGACTTTGAATAACAACTTTTTGAAATGTATATTCGGCTCTATTGCCTGAGAAAAAAATTATTCTTTTTTTTTTCATTTAAAATCTTTACTTCTAATTTGTGTATCTTTTTTAATCCATCTCTTAGCTTTTTTACCAAACAATTTTTTCAGATCCTCAGCAAGAAATTCTCCTGTACCAGGCCTTTTCACCCATAAATTTTTTAACGAAAACTTATCTCCTGGCTTTATATCTTCAATAGCTACGACAGAAGCAAAAGCAAATTTCATTGTATTTTTTTCTTCTTTAGGTGGTTTTTTATTACCCGGAACTGCCTTTGAGAGCATTTTTGAGTACCTAATTAATTCTTTCAATTTTTGAAAATTAATCGAAGCAGCAACATCGACGCCTTTTCTGGAGTAACTATCAACAAAATGCTTTTCTATAATCTTAGCACCCTTTGCGATAGCAGCATAAGATGTGTAATTATCACATGTGTGATCGGATAGACCAATTATTGCTTTAGGAAAATTTTTTTTCAATTGATCCAAACTATTAAGTCTAATTAAATTGTATGGGGTTGGATATAAATTTGTTGTATGTAGTAATGCATATTTAATTTTATATTTTTCAATTATTTTCACAGCTTTTTTAATGGATGGTATATCATTCATGCCTGTAGATAAAATTATTGGTTTTTTAAACTTGCAAATGTACTCTATCAAAGGATAATTATTACATTCACCTGAACCTATTTTAAAAGCTGGAACACCTAATTTGTGAAGTCTTAGTGCTGCTTCTCTAGAGAATGGTGTGCTTATAAAAATCATTTTTTTTTTTAAAACATATTTTTTTAAATTTTTCTCATTTTCTTGGGATATCGAACACTCATCAATAATCTTGTAAATACTTTTGTTTGCATGGACTGGAATAATCTTTTTAGCTTCAAGACTCATCTCTTTTTGAGCAATATGAGTTTGATGTTTAATTATTTCAGCACCAGCTTTTTTTGCAGAATTTACTAGTTTCTTAGCAACAGAAATATTGCCATTATGGTTTATGCCCAACTCAACTATAATAAGAGGTTGAGAATCATTTGATACAACTCTATTCCCTATTTTAAACATTTGATTACATGTTGTATTGATTTATATGATTTTTATATTTTGCAAAATTTTTGGGCTGCTTAAACCAATTTATTGTTTGAATAATTGCTTCTTTATAACTTTTTGACTTATCATATTTAGGTTTCCACTTTAATTCTTTTTTAATTTTTTTATTATTTCCTATAAGATTATAAACTTCAGCTTTTCTTAATCGACTCTTGTCAGTTTTAATTCTTGGAGATTTTCTTAGATAGTTTGAAATCTGATCAATGAAAAATTTGATTGAAAACGATTTTCCATATGAAATATTAAAAACTTTACCAATTGATCTTTTTTCAAATAAGATTGTCTTTAAACCATTGATCGTATCATCAATGTACACAAGGTCTCTTTTAGCTTTAATATTACCAAGCTTTAAAACAGGTTTTTCTTTATTTTGATTTATCATTTGAGTTATTATTGTAGGTATAATAGCTCTCAAAGATTGTCTTGGACCAAAAGTGTTAAACGGTCTTGCGATAGCAATTGGCAATTTATTTGATTTACTCAATGATATTGCAATACTCTCTGAAGCTATTTTAGATGCAGCATAAGGAGACTCTGGATCAAGCATATCTGGTTCATTGAGAACAGTATTTTTTTTAGTTATTAGATTTCCATAAACTTCGCTAGACGAAATATGTAAAATTTTCTTTATTTTTTTTTGTTCTAGTGAGGCTCGTGTTAAATTTAACAAACCATTAACATTTACATCATAAAAAATAGAAGGATTTTCAAAAGAATAGGCAACAGAAATCATCGCAGCTAAGTTCACTATAGCATCACATCCCTTAAGACCTTTTTTGACACTATCGTAATTTGTAATATCTCCATAGCAAATTTCTAGATTTTTATGATGTTTAATATCAGACAGCCAACCAATATTTTTATTTGAAGTATATCTTACAAATGCTCTTACTTTATAATTATCTTTAAGTAAACTCTCAGTAAGGTGTGATCCTATAAACCCAGAAGCACCAGTAATAAATATTTTTTTAAAAATTTTTTTTCTCATTAGAGACCTTAAACCTAAATTTTAAAATACTTATATAATTTAATTTTAATCATCATAACCCTCTTTATTGATATTGTGTCTTAGAAAAAACTTATTCCCTTTTTTTACCCATAAATGTGGTGATCTAAATCTATTGCAAAGTTTATCAAATTCATCTTTTTTAATTTCCAAGTAATTTAACACATCCATAAGGTATTTATCAGGATATTCACCATCATATTTCTTTATTAAAGCTTTTGCCTCCTTTAATGTAATATGATTGTTCCTAATTTCTTGGCTAGCATCATATGAGCATCTACCATGGCCATATTTAATATAAGTTGTAAAGTAATGCAGATCATCTATTTTATCGTCTATACTTGAATATTTACTAAAACTTCCTTGTGTCCGTTCAGGTCTTGCTTTAAATCCGGTATGTTCAACAGAGTAATAGTAAGCCTCCTGAGGTATCCATTTAATATAATATCCTAAATGATGCACCTGAAAATTTTTTTTAATATCCTTTATTTTTGTAGGTAAATATAAACTTAAGTCTTTTTTAGAAAACTTATATTCTGAAATTAATTCTTTAACTTTAATTCCAGCTAAATAAATATTATTTGTTTTTGTAGCGTAATAACTTTTCTTTCTTAATGAGGTTGAATTTTCAACAATTGGATTTCCCCACTCACCATCTGGATCACCATAAAAAACTAAGTCTATATTCAACTTATTTGCAATTTTTGGAACAGCATGTTTTTGACCCATAACGAATGTTTGGAACGGATGTAACAATTTTTGAAGAGATAATTTTGTTAACCTTCTTAGCACCTCTGGATTGTAATTTATTGTTATGTTGTCAAACCCACCTTTTTTTATCCATCTTAAAAAATTATCCTTTCCATAATCAGTATAAAGTATTGGTGGCCAAGTAATCGTTAAAGGATTCATATTGTATTTATATTTTAGCAGATGAGATGCGTATACACTGTCTTTTCCACCGCTTCCAGCAACAATACAATCATAATCAACACCATTACCTCTTTTTTTTTCTAATAATTTTAGTAATTCTTTCTCTCTTTTTTTCCAATCAATTAAATCATCTTTTTTTTTTGCATAGTAGCAAGCATCACAAACACCGTTGTTATTTATATTTAAATATTTGGCACCTTTTCTATTAAAAGTATGCTGATATTCCGGATAAGAAGTAGGAAATTGATTGGAAAGAACACAGTTATTACAAAAAATTATTTTTTTAGGTAAATTAAAAAGTGTCTTCATGTGAATTTACAAAATTTTTAAAATTCTTATATATAAGTAGGCCTGTACCTGCACTTTTTTCAGGATGAAACTGTAAACCAAAAATGTTTTTATAGTTGAATGAAGAAATAAATTTAAAATTTTCATAATTGGTAACACTAGTTGTAATATTTTTATTCAAAATATCTACATAATATGAATGAACAAAATAAAATGCAGATTTTTTACTAATATTTTTATATATTTTGTCCTTTTTAAGAATTTTTACAGAGTTCCAACCGGTATGTGGGACTTTAAATTTTTTTTTAAATTTTTTACATTTGCCTTTAATAATTCCAAAACCTTTAATTCCTTTGCTTTCATCACTTTGATCAAGTAATAATTGCATGCCTAAACAAATTGCTAGAGTGGGTTTTTTTTTTAAAGCAATTTTAAGGATTTTAAAAATTTTTTGTTTTTTTAAATTTTTAATTGCAGCCCCAAAAGTTCCGACTCCTGGTAAAATTAAACCATGGCATTTTATAATATCATCTTTTTTATTGATCACTTTATAATCGATTTTAGCATATTTGCATGCAGCTTTTACGCTTTCTAAATTACTTAAATTAAAGTCAATTATGCCAATTTTTTTATTTTTCATTTTATATTCTCACTTTAATTTTTTTTTTCTTTAGCAATCTTTTTATTGACTTAATTGAAATTTTTTTTTTTGAATTTATATTTTTATCTAAAAAAAATTCATTTCCTTCTATTTTAGAATTTCTATTGCTTCTATCTAGGTTAGAATAATGCAGTATACTAGACAAAGTGATACCGTTTATCTGATTTTTTTCTAAAAATTCATGAATATGTTCTGGTTTACCAATGCCCCCTCCAAATATAGTGGGTACATTTAACTTGCAATTTTTTTTTATCCAAGAAAATAATTCAAAATTAAGACCGCTTTTATTTCCATCATTATCAATACTTGTTACACATATTTCACCTATGCCTCGTTTTTGGATCTCATGAATCCAGTCTTCCACTTTTTTTCCAGAATTATCTCTTCCAAAATTGTAATAACAGAAAAAATCATCTTTAATTTTTTTTGCCTCAATATTTGCACATATTGTAGAGCTTCCTAAATTATCTGCCAAATAATTTATTAACTGAGGTTTTTTTAGAGCTGCGGTATTAATCATTATTTTATCAGCTCCTGATTTAAGCAATTCCTTAGCGTCATCCAATGACCTAACACCACCTCCAGCCGTGATAGGAATAAAAATATTTTTTGAAGTATCTTTTAAAACACTTTTTATATTATCTCTTCCATATAAACTTGCCACTATGTCATTTATAATCAATTCGTCTGCACCGTCTAAAAAATATTTTTGTGCATAATGATTAGGGTTTCCTAGAGACCTTAAACCTTCAAAACAAATACCTTTTATCAGATTTGGACCTTTAATATCTAGTCTTGGAATTATCCTTGTAAACACAATTTAATTTATTTTGTTTCAGTTAATCTGTTAAATCCCATTTGTTTTACTGGTCCATTTAACTTATTTTTGATATTGCCCGATTTTAATAAACTTGAAATTTTATAAAATACTTTAAAGCAAGCATCTTTATAAATTTTCAATGATCGCTTATCATGCTTATAATTTGCATAACATTGATTTGTACAAAGAATTTTATATTTCAGCATTTCTTGGATAAAATAAGTTAAAACTTCAGGCCAATTTGGGCATAAAATCTTAAAAGAAGCCAAAGGATCAATTCCTGAAATTTCTATTGCAAGATTATTTTTTTTTGCTGCCTCAAACCATATTTTTTTTATATCCTTGCCAGTTTTGATTAGTTTTTTTCCTAATTTTAGTTTTTTATATTTTTTTATAAATGCTAATGCAGAAGCTGGGCCAACTTTTTCGGTCCAAAATACGCTGCTTACAAATGTTTTTAAAGCATAGTCCATAATCTTTTTTTTTCCTATAATGGCTCCCATTGGTATTCCATTCGCAATAGTTTTTCCATAAATGACCATATCGGGTGTTACATTAATTACCTTATGGGATCCTCCAGAATTTAGTCTCCATCCAGATGTAATCTCATCAAAGATTAAAACTGTATTATTCTTTTTTGCTAAATTCTTTAATTTGGATAAATATCTTTTATCAGGAAATCCTTCTCGACAAGGTTCTATAACTATTGCAGCAGCTTTTTTTATATTTCTTTTAATTATTTTTTTATAATCAGAATTATTATTGTATCTAAATGGCAAAACTGTTCCTGAGAGTCCTTTGGGAACACCTAAAGGTTTTAGACCTGGCAATAACTGAAAGTCTAAACTTTTTTTTGATTTATGATTTGCTGATAAATACCAATCATGCCAACCATGATATCCACAAAACAAAATTTTTTCTCTTTTTGTATATGCTCTTGCTAATCTAACGGCAATTCTCATGCTCTCTCCACCGCCTCTTACATAACGTACACCTCCTGCCCATTTATGGTCTTTTAAAAGTAAATCAGCTAATTCTACGTCTTCAGGGGGATTTAGTGTTGAAATAGATCCAGATTTAATTGCATTAATTGATGCTTTGTTAACGTCTTCATCAGAATATCCCAAAACACAGGTTCCAGCGCTTACCAAACTAAAATCATAATATTTTTTATTATCTAAGTCCCAAATGTTAATTCCTTTTGCTCTTTTATAAAATGTAGGCCAATTACCATCCTTCAGATACATTTCTGGACGTTTACCCAAAAGTTGGGATACTCCAGGGATTATCTTATTTGCTTTATATAAGTACTTCTTAGTTTTAGTCATTATTAATAGTTAAGATTATCTAAAATCTCAAATTTTCTTGAGTATTTTTTTGATACATCGTTTACACCATTAATTATATTTTTAAAATAAAAATCATACATCTCGTAAAATGCTTTTTCTTGATAGTTAAGCAAGTCAAGTCTAGGCAAAAACTTGTTTAAGTAATTTATAATCATTTTTTTTGGTTTTTTTTCATTTAATTCGTATCTCTTGTCTGAAAAGTAAATTTCTGTAGGCAGATTTTCATCGTAAGAAAAGTTAACCTCTATTGAGCACTTTTTTTTTTGTTCATTAACGAATTTTATGAATATTTTATCATTGAAAGGTATATTTTCGCTCGATCTATCTTTAGAAATTTTTAAAATTTTTAAATTTGTACCAATTAAGTGTTCCGCTACATCAATCCAATGAGGTAATTGAGAAGAGACAGCATTTTTGTTAAAATCATAATTTCCAACAAAATCTTTATAATATTGATTAGTCCTATTTTTTTTTACAGAAATTTTTAAATCTGAAACTTTATTCATATTTTTTTGTATTATTGGGATAAAAATATTTTGGCTCACTTCTTGAATGCTAAATTTATTTTCATCTTTTAATCTCAATAACTTTTTTAATTCTTCGGAATTTCTTACTAAAGGTTTTTCAACTATAAAATGTTTTATAGATTTCGAGAGGGTTTCAATTGAACTTAAATGATCTTTTGTACTGTTAGTAATAACTGCTAAGTTACAATTCTTGATCTTGCTATCAACTAAATTATTACAAATAGAAATATTGAATTTTTTTGAAAGATAGTCTTTTCTTAATTCATTCTTACCATAAATAAACTCAATTTTACAATTTTTAAATTTTCTAAGAACTTTAATATGGGTATTTGTTATCTTACTTGTTCCACATAAAAATATTTTAAAACCATTCAACATTAGATTTAAAAATTTGTTTTGATAGTTGAAATTTTCCCATTTGTTGAAATGTATCTACAAAGCCGTCTTTTCTCGAAGTGACAGTTGCTCTAGAGCATGAATTACAGACTAAACTATTCTTTTCTTTGCTGTACTTTTTTTCATAGATCTTTTTATGGTAATCAAGCAATTGTCCATTCCATATTTTTTCAATCCCTTTTTCAAACACATTGCCAAATTTTAGTTTTCCTTCAGCATCATCGTCACATAAGACCACCGATCCATCTACCATAATTTCTATACGTCTTAAAAGTTTATTTTTAAAGAGGTTACAACCTATAACAAAATTTTCTTTTGAAAAGCTGTCTGTATCTGCGGTAATTTTCCAGTCTCCAGTAATTCTATTATTAATCCACTTTTTTCTTCTAGACGTTTTTAAGCCAATTTTTTTAAAACTTTCCTCTAAAATTTCAAATTCTTTATTTTCATTTTCATCTTCATCTACCTCTGATAAATTTACAACTATTAGGGATGCAATATTTGGAAAATCTCTAGCTACTTTTTTTAATCTTTCTAAAGTCACATCAAAATTTACACTCATATATTTTTTTACTTTTTCACTATTAGAGCCTATGATAGATATCGATATTGGTTTTGCCAAACATTCAAAATTGTCATTAAGAATTTTACAATACTTTTCATTAAACGAAACCCCATTTGTAGTAATTCGCACCTTAAATCCAAATTTTTTTGCATTCTCGAAAGTTACATCAAGATCTCTGCAAACTAATGGATCGGAATATCTAAAAGGATTTACTAATGTTGGACCTGTATAATTATACTTTTTTAACAAATTTCCAAAATCTGATAAGACAAAATCAATTTGCTCTCTCGACATTTTTTTTCCTCGATAATCTTTGTCCTCTTGTAGTCTTGTATACGGACAAACAAAACATTTGGCATTACAAAGCTGAATTGGCTCAAATTCCATTTCCGTAGGAAATGGAAGTCGAGGTACCTTTAAGACACTGTTTGCAATTTTTCTTATAACTTTTTTGATCATGATAAACTTTATAAAATATCTTAATAATCCTTACATTTATCAACTAAAAAATCAACTTTTTATTAAAAATTACATTTTATTGTCATAATTATTGTAAAAGATTATTAAAATTATAATTTGGTTAAATCAATAAATTAAATTTATGTTTAAAAAAAAAAAAATTGTATGTTTGGTAACAGCCAGATCAAAGAGCAAAGGCCTTAAGAATAAAAATATCAAAAAAATTAAAAATTTAAGCTTAATTGAGCATTCAATAATCTCAGGAAAAAAGTCAAAATATGTAGATGAAGTTTATATTTCGACTGACTCCCTCAGTTACGCTAAATTAGCAAAAAGAAGAGGGGCAATAGTTCCGTTCATTAGATCAAAAAATTTATCAGGAGATAATGTTTTATCTATGAAGGTAGTTTTCAATTTTTTGAGTTTTTTAAAAAAAAAAAAAATTAGATTATGATTATTTAGTATTGCTAGAACCAACTTCTCCTATGACATCTAACAAAGATATTGATAAAGGTATTAAGATGTTGTTAAATGATAACAAGTTTGATAGCATTGTTGGTGTATCTCAAATAATAAAATTCGATTTAAAATCGATTTTTTCAATAGATAAATTTTTTAAAATAAATAATATAAATAATAAAATTAATAACAATTTTGATAGAAGAAAAAATAAAAAAATTTATTTTTTAGATGGAAGTATCTATATAAGTAAAATTGATAAATTATTTTCAAACAAAGGATTTATTGGAAAAAAAACAAAAGGTATGATTTTTCCATATCACAAGTCATTTGAATTAGACAACAAAGAAGATCTAAAAATTATAAAAACCCTTTTTAGAAAATAAGATGAAATTAGATAATTCATTTACTAAATTATCAAAAAATAACAGTGTTCATCTAAGAAGAAGAAAATGATTATGACGGAAAATTACCCTATTAAAATTTGGAAGATTCTTAAGAAAAAAGATAAATTTTTTGTATCATTTTTATTAATTTTATCAATTGTATGTTCTTTTTTAGAGTTTCTAAGCATATCTTCAATCGTACCATTCTTAAATGAATTGGTTGGAGGTTTAGAAGATAACATAATATTAAAAAATCTAGATTTTCTTTTTGAAAATAAAAATTTAGAAGATAAAAACAAATTTAGAATTTTAATACTTCTAATTATTTTCGTTTTTCTTCTAAAAAATTTGCTTTTTGTTTTAAATACTTATTTTTCAAACTATTTTGCTTTTCAGCTTAGATACAGATTAGTTAATAACCTATATTCAAAGTATTTAAGAAAAAATTACCAGTTTTTTTTAAATAAAAATTCAAATGAATTGATGAGAAACAGAGAAACAACAAGTGCAGTCGGATATGCTACATTAATATATTTGCAAATCATCAATAATATTTTTCTAGCATTAGCATTAATTTTTACTTTTTTTTTATTTGTAGGCTTTGACACGCTTTACATTCTGATTTTATTTATCATCTTTTTAATTACATACTATTTTTTATTCAAAAATAAGATTAAAAATTTATCAATTAAAGAGCAAAAAAATGCTTTTTACGAAATTAAAAGCTTTCAGCAAACTTTTAAAGGAATTAAAGAAATACTCACAAGCAGAAACACTAGTAAGTTTCTAGAAAGTTATGACAAAGTTACGAAAAAAGAAAAGTACATGAATATAACACTTTCAACAATACCTGAAATCTCAAGATACTTTATAGAATTTCTAACTGTAGCTGTTTTATGTAGTGGAGTATTTTTTTTAAGTTATAATAATGATTTGTCAAATTTTGTAGGTGCTCTATCGATTATTGTAGTAATCTCCTTAAGATTGTTTCCAATTTTTAATAAAATTTTGCAGTTATTCCAAAAATTGAATGTAATTTTTGGGAAATTGAATATCTATTTCAATGAACACATCTCTAATAACGGGTCTAAAGATGAAAAAAATAAAACTTTAATTAAAAAATTCAATAAAATCGAATTAAAGAACATAAATTTTAAGTATAAAAAAAAATTAGAAAAAAATATTATAAATAATTTTAATCTTGTAATTAAAAAAAACCAAATCCTAGGTATCTCTGGTAAATCAGGAAAAGGTAAGACGACACTTGTTGATATTTTTTTAGGACTATTAAACATTGATAAAGGTAAAATCTTAATTGATGGTAAAAAAAGAGAAAATTATATTTTACAGTGCAATTATATCTCTCAATTTGATTATTTATTTGATGATACAATTTTAAATAATATAAGTATTCTTTCTTCAAGAAAAAAGGTTGATCAAAACAAAATATGGAAACTTTTATCTGTTGTAGGGTTGGACAAGCACATAAGGCAATTGCCAGAAAAATTAAATACTAAAGTAGGTGAGTACGGAAAAAATTTTTCTGGAGGTCAAATACAAAAAATATCTCTGATTAGATCTATGTATGAGGATTCAAACCTTGTAGTTTTTGATGAACCAACCAATATGCTTGATAAAAAATCAGCTTTTGAAGTATTTAAAAAAATAATAAATCTATTAAAAAATAAAAAAACTATACTAATAATATCACATGATAAAAGTATTCTTAAGTTTTGTGATAAAGTAATAAGTCTATAAATATGTATAAATATATATTAA
>MDTB01053287.1_pt1 | contig 21196 bp, 20 predicted proteins | sample 811161 | NCBI WGS metagenome assembly MDTB01 (sample SAMN05326650, study PRJNA326480) | marine metagenome | isolation source: seawater | place: Mediterranean Sea | collected 2009
TGATTCAGATGTAATAACACCTATAGATGATGGGAAAGTGATGATTTTTTTTTTTTTATCTTCATCAAAAAGTCCCTCTTTTGAAAGCATCTTTTTTCTGTCCTCTAAAACCTTGAGTAGAAGTCCTTCCCCCTGATACTCCACCTGTTCCACAATAAGTTGATATTTCGACTGCGGAGAATATGTTGTTACTCTCCCAACAATAACTACTGAGGAACCTTCTTCTATTTTAACATTAAGTTTATTAACATTAGATCTCCAACAGATTGCTGATAACGAACTTTCTTGATCCTTCAAAGTAAAATAAATGTGCCCTGATGAGTGTTTTTTAACTTGTGAAACCTCGCCGACAACTCTTAAAGTCAAAAAACTAGACTCGATTATATTTTTAATAGATTTATTAAGCTGAGTTACAGTATAATCTATAATATTGGAGTGTAATTTCATATTAAATGTAATATCATAATAAGGACTTTTTTTCTTGAATATTTTAGTTTTAGGAAGCGGAGCAAGAGAACATTCTATTTGTTGGGCTGTGAAAAAGTCTAAATCATGCGAAAAGTTATTTTGCTCACCTGGTAATGCAGGAATTCAAAAAATTGCTGAATGTGAATTTATTAATTTAAAAAAAAAAATTCAGATTCTAGATTTTTGTAAAAAAAATTCTATTGATTTAGTTATAATCGGTCCAGAGGAATACTTAGCTGACGGTGTGAGCGACTATCTTCAAAATAAAGGAATAAAAACCTTTGGTCCTGTTAAAAGAGCTGCCAAACTTGAAACCTCAAAATCATTTGCCAAATCTTTTTTGTTAAAAAATAAAATATTAACACCAAAATATCGTAAATTTACAGCAGTTGATAAAGCCCTAAATTATTTAAACTCCATAAATTTTCCTATTGTTGTAAAAGCAGACGGTCTAGCTGCGGGCAAAGGAGTAATTATATGTAAAAATTTAAATGAAGCAGAACAAACAATAAAATTAATGATGAAAAAAAAAAAATTTGGCGATGCTGGAAAAAAAATAATAATTGAAGAATTTATTGATGGTTTTGAAATAAGTTATTTTTCCTTTTTCGACAAAAAAACTTTTTTACCATTAGGATATGCTCTTGATCACAAAAGAGCTTTTGACAACGACCTTGGTCCAAACACAGGTGGGATGGGTTGTTTTACACCATCGAAAAAAGTAAGTAAAAGTTTAGAAAAAAAAATTATAAAAAATATTATAAAAAAAACTTTTTTAGGTTTTAAAAATGAAAATTTTACTTATCGTGGTATTTTATTTTTTGGATTAATAATTAAGAATAATAAACCATACGTAATTGAATATAATGTTCGCTTTGGAGACCCAGAGTGCCAAACACTACTCAGAAAATTAAAAACTGATTTTTTAGGAATTTTAACATCCATTACCAAAGACGAATTAGGAAAAATTAAAATAGCCAACTCAAGAAAAGCAGTAGTTTGTGTTGTTTTAGCGTCAAAAGGGTACCCTGAATCGTATGACAAAGAAATTCCAATTCCAAATCTTAAAAAAATTAAAGATGATAAAAGAACTATAATTTTTCACGCAGGAACAAAAACTTTATCTTCCAATTTTTTTTCTAACGGTGGAAGAGTACTATCTGTTACTTCAACAGGAAAAAATATTGAAGAGGCCAGAAAAAGTGCTTATAAAGTTTTAAAAAAATTAAATTGGAAAGATGGTTTTTATAGGAAAGATATTGGTTTCAAAAATTTTTAGTTATCTAAGCTTTTTAAAAAAATTCGTCAAAAGTTTTGAACATCCTTTTTCTTCTATGCCACCATAAAATTGATAACCATTCCTTTCTAATTGATAATTAATTTTTTTATGTGTAAGAGAGTTATTTTCTGAATAAGCGCCAAAAAAAATTTTCTTTATACCAGTCTCATAAATAGCGTATTCACACATTTTACACGGCTCAAGAGTAACAAAGATTGATAATTCATTTAATTTATTAAGATTTAATTTTTTACATGCTTTTCTAATAGCTAAAATTTCTGCGTGTGCAGTTGGATCATTTTTTTCAATAGAAGCGTTTGACGCCGAGCTTATAACTTTACCCTTCTTATCAAATATAACACAACCAACTGGTATTTCATTTTTATTTGCTGATTCATTTGCTATTTTTAATGCTAATTTTATATGACTTTTTTTTAGCATCTTAAAATTTCTACCTTTTCTCCAGATCCTACATCTTTTAACTTTTTTAGATCGTATTCTGTTTCACCCCAGATGTTGCATCTATCTGCTAATCGAATTTCATTGGACTCTGAAATAGGTGTTTTCCCATAACCAATAGCTATCGCTTTTCCACTAGGCCAATAAGCAATTTCTCCAAAAGATATTACATCTTTAGCATCACTCTCTAATACGCTAGTTAGATTAGTATAAAAATATACCTCTTCACCCCATAAATGAATATCTGAATTAAGAGGTAAACTTTTCCAAATTAATTCTGCAGTAGTGGTGTTTTTTAGATTAACTAGTATCTCATGATTTTTTATACAGATTTTACATTTTTTTTGCATATAATAATCTAACATCAATTTTATAAATTTAATAGCCATGAAAAAACCAATTATTGGAATAACTTTAGACGAGGAAAAATCAAAAATATATTCTAAATACCCCTGGTATGCTGCAAGAAAAAATTATTCAGAATCTATCGATCTAGCCGGAGGAACCTCTATTTTTCTTCCTCACTCAAATAAAAATATAAATCAATATTTAAGCCTAATTGATGGCTTAGTTATTACTGGAGGAGACTTTGATATAAACCCAGAGATTTATGGTAAAGAAATTTCTAGTAAATTCGTTAAATTAAAAAAAGAGAGAACCTTCTTTGAATTCGAAATCACAAAAAAAGCAATCGATATGAATCTTCCACTTTTGGGAATTTGTGGAGGTCAGCAATTATTAAATGTAGTACTTGGGGGAACTCTTATTCAACATATTCCTGATGAAATTCAGTCTAATATAAATCATGAACAAGAAAACCCAAGAGACCAACCAAGTCATATAGTAAAAATTAAAAAATCATCCAATCTTTACAAAATTATAAAATCTGAAGAGATGTTTGTTAATTCTGCTCATCATCAATCTGTAGATGATTTAGGAAAAGGGCTAGAAATAAATTCATATACTGAAGACGGAGTAATTGAAGGAATAGAAAATCCAAATCAAAAATTTTGTATAGGTGTTCAATGGCATCCAGAGTTTTTAATTGATGACAATGATTTAGAAATTTTTAAAGCATTAGTTGAAAGTTCTAGAAAAAATTGAAAAGTCAAAAAGTAAGAATTGCAAAGATTTTATCTCACGCCGGTATCTGCTCTCGACGTGAAGCAGAAATACTAGTTAAAGAAGGGAAGGTCGAACTCAATGGGGAGATATTTAAAGAATTTTCCATAGAAAAGTATAAAATAAAAAAAATATGCGTACTTGGAAAAGAATTAAAAAAACCAAAGACAAGAATTTGGTTTTTAAACAAACCTGTCGGTTATGTTTGCTCCAATAAGGAGCAAGAAAACCAAAAAAGTCTATTTAGACTACTTTCAAAGGATTTTCCAAGAGTTGTATCTGTAGGAAGGCTTGATATAAATTCTGAGGGATTGATAATACTTACAAACAATCCATCTATTTCAAGTTTTTTAGAAAGACCTTCAAATAAAGTTGAGAGAATTTACATTGTTGATGTTAAAGGAAATTTACCTAATAACTTTTTCAATATAATTAAAAAAAAGATTAACGTAGAGAATATAATTTATGAAATCTATAGTCTAGATACAATCTATAGCAAAAATTTTAATCACCAATTTAAAATCACACTTTATGAAGGAAAAAAAAGAGAAATAAGAAACATCATGAATTTTTTTGGGCTTAAAGTTTTAAAATTAAAAAGAATACAATTTGGGCCCTTTTTATTGGAAAATTTAGAAGAGGGAAATGTAAAGGAAATTGAAGAAAAAAAAATCAATAATTTTTTAAAACAATTAAATTTTTCTTATGAGAATAATTTCTGGTAGGCATAAAGGTACAAAATTATTACTTCCTCCTGATGATTTAATAAGACCAACATCTGACAGAGCAAAGGAAATGATTTTTAGTACTTTGAACTCAATACTTATAAAAAAAAGGTTGAAGTCAAATGATATGAAAGTCTTGGATTTTTTTTGTGGAACAGGTGGGTTAGGAATTGAATGTATATCTAGAGGGTTTAAAAAAGTATGCTTTATAGATAATTCAAAAATTGCAATTGATCTAACCAAAAAAAACTTGGGCCTAATAAGAGCTAAAAAATTTGCTGAGATTTATAATTCAGACTTTAGAGAACTAGAATTTATAGAATTTAAGGCTGATATTTTTTTTCTAGATCCGCCGTATAATAAATTCAAAGTTTCTGAGATTTTAGAATCTATAAGAAATGCTGGGCTTATAAACAAAAGATCAATTGGAGTCATAGAATTGCCAAAATCATTTATTGAAAATGAACTAGCTTGTTTAAGGATTATTAAAAAAAAAAAATTATCTAATTCATTGTTTTTATTTATTGAAACACAATAAACTATTTTCTACCAAATAATTTCTCTATATCACCAATTTTTAACTCTACATATGTTGGTCTGCCATGATTGCATTGGCCAGAAAAAGGAGTGGTTTCCATTTTTCTTAGTAAATCATTCATTTCATCAACTTGAAGGTCTCTGCCTGCTCTGATAGATCCATGGCACGCCATTTTTGAACAAATCTTATTTATTTCATTTTCAACAGACTTTGAGTCGTCTGTATCCACTACTTCTTCAATTAAATCAATGACAAGTTTTTTTACGTTACAATTAGCCAAAATATGAGGTAACTCTCTAACGATGACTGATGATTTACCAAAAATTTCAATCTTAACTCCATATTCACAAACTTGCTGAAGCTTTTTTTCAAGATTTTTAATGATCGAAGAATCAATATCAATTACTACGGGAATAAGTAATATCTGAGTTTTTATTTTTTTTTCAAAAAAGTCTTTTTTTAATCTCTCATAAACAAGTCTTTCATGAGCAGCGTGTTGATCTATTATTATAATTCCTTCATTAGTTTCTGAAATAATATAGGTTTTGTGAAACTGACTTTTTGCATAACCGAGTGGAAAAAGTGAAGAATTTTCTTTATCTGATTCATCGATATTATTTTTATCATAGGAGTGATTTAAATTATTTAGGTTGTCGTCATTAAATTTTTCATCTTTTAATTGTAAAAAAGTTTTTTGATTAGATTTAAATGAAAACTTCTCTATTGCCTTCACTGTATTTAAAGTACTTGCTCTGTGACCAGCTTTTATCAAGTTTGATTTAAAAACCTTTAGAATTTTTGATCTAAGAAAATTTAAATTTCTGAATCGCATCTCATTTTTTGATGGATGAACGTTTACATCAACTTCATCTTGCGAACATTCAATAAATAAAACCAGTTGAGGAAATCTATCATAAGACATAAAGTCTCTATACGCTACTTTGAAGATAATATTCATTGACTTATCTTGAACTACTCTTCCATTAACAAATAAAAATTGATTGTTAGTATTAGAATGATGAAAAGTAGGTATTCCAAGAAAACCTTTAAATTTAAAATTTTCAGAAATTTCACTGATAAAGATTGAATTATCAATAAACTCTGACCCAAGTAAAGTTGATACTCTTCTTTCTAACTTCTTTTTTTTATCATTGCTATTATCATTTTTTGTTAAGATGGCTTTTTTATTATTAATAGTTAAATCAAAATCAATTTCATAGTTACAGAGTGCTAATTTCTGAACTATTCTTTTAATTAAAAGAGACTCATAATTATCTGTTTTTAAAAATTTTAACCTTGCTGGTGTAGAAAAAAATAATTTTTTAATTGATACCGTTGTTCCTTTTCTATGATTAATAGGCTTTATTTTTTTTTTTATACCTGAAATAACCTCAATCATCATTCCATTTTGGTCGTCATTAGTATTAGACTTTATAATCATTTCAGACACTGAACCGATTGAGGGTAATGCCTCTCCCCTGAACCCAAGAAAGGACAAAGTATCTATTTTTTTTTCATTTAATTTTGAGGTTGCATGTCTTTTTACTGCTAATTCAAGCTCTTGTTTTGGAATTCCATCACCATCATCTGTTATAACAATTTCTGTTTTCCCCCCATCTCTTATGAATATCGATATTTTTTTTGAATTAGCATCAACACTATTTTCTATAAGCTCCTTTACTGCAGATGAGGGGCGATCAAGAACTTCCCCAGCAGCAATTTGATTAATAATTTCATCTGGGAGTATTTTTATTTTATTCATTTTCTAAAAATTTCTTTGTTAAAATCTTCACCTCTTCAACTGCAGGCTGATTGAAAGGATCTACATTAGTGAAGTAGCATGAAAAAATAGTTTCTAAAAATAAAAACATCATTAATGAACCAACTGCTTTTTCATTTATTTCATCTAATTCAATTACCCTTAAAGGATTTTTTTTTTGTTTTAAAGTTTCAATTGTTGCTTTTAATTCAAAGACTAATAAATTATTCAATGACTTATTATGAAGTAATCGATAATTTTTATCTTTTCCATAACTACAGTCTAGCTTTTTCTTAGTTTTTTTTTGTTTTTCAAAAATAAATGTAAAAAACTTATCAGATGGACCGTCAAGGTATAACTGAAGCTGGCTATGCTGATCAACTGTTCCTAATGCATTCACAGGTGTAATCCCCATTTTTTTTTTTTCCGATACTTTCAGCCCACAATTGTCTATACCAAAAAGATAAATTATCCAGCCTATCAGAATAGGGCATAAAAACTGAAATATTATAGTTTTTTTTATATAAAATCATTAAAGATAAAGCTGAAAAAAAATGATTGTCAAAAAACCCATCACCATCATTAATAAGGTTTTTCAAAAAAAGTTTTCCACCTTCCCTAAAACTTGAAATTTCAAAACCAACCAACGAGGCTGGCAACAAACCAACTATTGAAAAAACAGAAAACCTTCCCCCAATATTTTTTTTATGTTCATAAAATTTAAAGCCCTCCTCTTCCTGAATTTCTTTTAACGTACTTTTTTTATTTTCAGTAATTATAAAAACTTTTTTTTTAAAATTATCAGTATTTTTCATTTTATTTTTTAAAAAAAAGAATTGGCTCAGTGTTTCTATTGTTTCACCAGATTTTGATATAACAACTAAAGCAGTATTTTGTAGGTTAATTTTCTTTGTTAATCTAGAGATTGACCATTCGTCAACATTTTCTAAAAAAAATACTTTTGGTGAGGAGTCCTTAAAAAAAAAATTCTCTTTGATTGAAACAAGAGTTTTACCCCCTAAACTGGATCCTCCTGTACCTAAAAATAAAACATTTTCAAAACTTCTAAGTTGCTCAGCTAGATTAATTATTTCATCTAAATTATCACTATAAATATCCTGTAAGAAACCAAATGATTTTGATAAAATATCTTTAAAAATTTTTTTTTTAGTTAAGAGGTAATTCTTTGATTTTAATTCAGATTCAAAATTTTCAAGATTAAAAGAAGACTGTAAAAAAAGCATAAAATTAAATTTTAGGTTCACCTACAATCATAAAGAAAAGGGTTTCACTATCAAATAAATTTTTTGCTAAATTATTTAACTCATTATGCTTTAAGTTATCAATTATCAAATCTCTTTTATCAAAATAATCCTCACCTAAATCATAATACTGAACAATCATTAATAAACTTGCTATTGATAAAGTACTTGTAAAGTTTCTTGAAAATGAACCTTTATAATAGGTTTTCGCATTTTGTAATTCTATCTTTGTAATTCCTTCAGTTTTAATTCTATTCCATTCAGTTTTTACTTTGTCAATGGTTTTACCTACATTTTGGTTACGAGTTTGAAATCCTCCTATAATAACTCCTGCATATTCATAGGGCATCAGGTATGAATAAATTGAATAAACTAATCCATTTGTCTCCCTTATTTCTTTGTACAATCTTGATTGAAACCCACCTCCTCCAAGTACATAATTTATAACTCTTGCTGCAAAGTATTCCTTATCTTTTCTGCCTAAACCTTTTTGACCAAAAACTACAGTAGTTTGAGGAGTTTTCATCTCAATTATTTCTTTTCCTTTATTTAACTCCTCTAGTGTTGAAATTGGGTTTACAAATTTTTTAATTGGTAAATCTCCAAAAACATAATCAACGTATTTTTTAGCTAGACTTGGATCTATATCACCAGATATGCCGATAACTAGACGATCTTTAGTAAAAGAACTTTTGTATATTGATTGAATATCATCTCTCGATAAATTACCCAAAGTTTTGAGATTACCTTTCGTATTTCTTCCGATTAATTTATCTTTGAAAAAAAACTCATTGAATTTATTTGATGCAATAGTCGGTATATTTGAATTATCAATTCTAATACTAGCCTCAACTTGAGATTTTACTTTTTTTATTTCGTTTATTGGAAATTTAGCTTTATTAATTGATTCATTTAACAAGTAAAAACCTTCTTGTAGCCTAGGTTTTACAACCTGAAATGTTCCCTCGATTCTTTCTTTGCTTGTAGAAAAAGAAATTTTAATTCCATTTTCTCTTTTGTAAAGTCTATATTCTGAGGCAGTAAAATTTTTAGTACCTTCATCTAACAAAGATGTCATTAAGTTTGTAACTCCATCTTGACCGATAGGATCAAGAATAGAGCCTCCTTTAAATGAAAAGCTCATACTTACAAGTGGAAGTGTATTATCTTCAATTAACCAAAATTTTATTCCGTTCTTTGATTTAAGTGATTCAAACTGGATTGCTTTACTATTTGTACTAATAAGGAAAATAGAAAAAAGAAAAAAAATAAACTTCAATTTGATAATTCTCCTATCACATAATTTTGATTTTCATACAACTGGTCTAAAGTTTTTTTAACATCATCAAGACTTATATTATTTACTTTTTCTCTCCATTTTTTTATTTCATCCATTGTTAGCCCTACTGTTAATGCCTCACCATAAATTTGGGCAGGATTTAAAACACCATCTTTTTTATAAATTGTATCAAAAAAATACTTTTTCTTTTCTATTTCAAATCTTTTGGGTGTAAGTTTTTCATTTATAATATTCTTAAATTCTTTCATAATAATTCTATCAATTTCTTCAGATTTTTTTTTATCGTTCGAAATTGCATATAAATAGACATTTCCCTCCCCTTTCGTTAGTCCCTGATAATATCCTCCTACAACAGAGAAAGTTTTCTTTTCCTCAACAAGTTTTTGATAAAGCAAACTGGAAGTTCCCGAGGCGACGATTTTTAATCCCATATCTAGTGCTATGGAATCGTCAATATCAGACTTATAGGAAATTGTTCTATAAAATTTTTTCCATACTGGTTGCTTTACAGTTGAATGCTTCATTGTTACAAATATATTTGTATTCAGATCTGGATCCATAACTTTTAGTTTAGGTTCTTTTTTACCTTTTCTTATTTTTCCAAAATATTTTTTGCTTAACTTTTTAGCTTTCTCTAAATCAACATCTCCTGATAAGACTAATACGGCATTATTAGGCTTATAATTTTTTTTATAAAAACTTAAAACATCATCATAAGTTAGCCCTTCAATTTCGTGCCTCCAACCAATTATCGGTCTTCCATAATAATGATTAGGAAATAAAATAGACCTCATAGATTCATCAAGCTTTGATGAAGGGTCACTTTCTATTCTTTGGAATCTTTCCTCAAGTATAACACGTTTTTCAATTTCTACATTTTCCTCGGTAAGTGTTAGATTTGTCATTCTGTCAGCCTCCATTTTCATAATCTTTTTTAATTCTGATTTTGGAAAGACTTGATAATAAGCAGTATAATCATAACTCGTAAAGGCATTTTCACTTCCACCAATCTTAGAAACATAGTTTGAATAATAGTTATCAGGAAATTTGCGCGTTCCCTTAAACATAAGATGTTCCATAAAGTGAGCTAATCCACTTTTTCCCTTTTCTTCTATTCCAGAACCAAAGTTATACCAGACCATTTGTGCAATAACTGGGGCTCTTTTATTTTCAATTACTACAACCTTCATTCCATTTTTTAATTTGAATGAGTAGGGAGCTGTTTGCTCATTACTAAATGAATTTGAGAAAAAGAGAGAAAGTATTATTAATAAAACTAATCTCATTTAGTCTAAAATAGGTAATTGATCTAAACTATCGTATCCTGTTGGAGTAGAAGAAGGTTGAACAAAGTTATTATTTGTTGGTAAATAACTTTCTGTATTTGGTGCTATAATTGGGTTTTGGAATGAAGCAACGTTTCTATTAGGCACATATCTTCTTGAAAAATTATAACCTTTATCATAAACAGGTCTGTAATAAATGTTACCTCTCTTAAAACCATCTACATATTGGCTATAAACCCACTCACCTATAGTAAATCTTTTATTTTGCTTAAATCTTTCCAAGGAATCTGAAGGAGAGGAAGAAGATTCAACGTTAATTTTAGGAGAAAAAAAATTAGTAACTCTGGGACTTACTGATTGATATGGGGACATCTGTGGATAATTGGGTTGAGGAATTTGTTGGTTAATGTTTTTCTTAGATGTAACCGAAGATATCGGGTCTTTATCAAAATCTGGCGGTAGAATTAAGTCTGGTGTTCCTGCGTATAAAGAATCATCAATTTCAACTTTATTTAAACCTGCGATTTCATTCAATGTTTCACATGAAGAAATCAAAACAAAGGAAAGTGTTAGAAGAATAAATTTTTTTTCCTTAGTCAAAATCATCACAAACATAACCTCCATTAACTAAATCTTTTGCAACTTGAATGCAATTATTTTGAATTCCAAAAAGCTCCATCTCTTCTTCCTCAGTTAACATCCTAGGAATCTGTTTCTGTGGTGCTAACTTAAGATTAGGGTTATTGGGAGTTGCCATTGCCGGCGGAAAAAAATTTAAATTATTATTATAAGAGTAAGGAAGAACCGGCGAAACTTGATCTATCGAATATTGAGGGAAAGGGGGGGGCTGAGGAGCTAGCATTGGTGTTCCATTAGGTCCCACAAAATAATATTGTCTAGCACTCCTGTATATTGGATCATAATATGGTTGTACAAGAGGCTGTGGAGAAAAACTAGGCTGAACTGGAAAACTTTGTTTAGTTTGATCGGGCATTGCATAATCTGGAACTTCAACTGCCTCTTCTATTATTATTGCTTCACTCTGCTCAGGTTCACTTTCCTCCCAGAAATTTACTGAATCATAAATATAATCACCAGCTTCACTTATCGAGTCCCAGGTTGAATCAAGTGTAGACTCAATGGAAGAACATGAAGATATAAGAAACAGGTGCAAAGCTAAGCAAAACTTTACAGACTTTCTAAAAATATTCATTTATATACTATATATAGTGTTTAAATAAATTATAACACAAACATTTTGTTATAACTTAATACATTCATATCATTAGTTTTAGCCTTTGAAAAGAGTATTTTATCAATTTTACTGGTTTTTTTTAAAAATTATTAACCAAAAATATAATATTCCTCCTAAAGTAATTGATGAATCAGCAATATTAAAAGCTGGCCAGTGAAAATTATTTAGGTAAATATCAATAAAATCAATAACATACTCCCTAGTGACTCTATCTATACCGTTTCCTATTGCTCCGCCTAAAATTAATGAAAGAGCAATCTTTTCAATTGGTGTTTGAGATTTTTTCAGTAGATAAATAATATAAAAACTTATCAAAAAAGAAATTAGACCTAAATAAAATGAAATATTAAATTTTGATAAAATTCCAAAACTTACTCCTTTATTTTCTACATATACAAGATTAAACCATGAAAAAATTTCCAATGGAGGATATAAAGATTTCTTGTGTAGGACTGCAAAATACTTAGTAATTTGATCGACAATGATAGAAAAACTGGTAATCAGAAATGCCAAAAATTCTTTATTGACAGTTTCAAAAATTTTCATCAATAACTTTTTCACATCTCACACATAGCTCATTTTTAAATTTTTCTTTAAAAATTTTCCAGCATCTTGGACATTTATACCCATCAATTTTTTTAATTTTCACAAATATATTTTTATTTTCTTTAAACTCTTCAAATTGTTTGTCACACACATCAGTGAAAGATACATTTGAACAAATCAATATTTCAGATAAATTTTCAACCGCAGCAATATCTCTTAAGTTTTTTTCTTTAAAAAAGAAATAGACGTCTGCCTCCATAGTCGATTTAATCTGTTTAGCATTTCTCATTTTTTCATGAAAAAATAAAAAAGCATCTCTTAATTCAAGAATTTTTTTCCAATTTATTTCCAATTTTTTGTCATTCCAATTAGATGGTAATTCCTCATAAGTCAATAAATGACAACTCAAAGCCACACTACTATCAACTTCTCCTCTCCACGACTGCCATGCCTCTTCAGTAGTAAATGGTATTATCGGAGATAACCAGCGTATTAAGTTTTCAAACAATAAACTCATTACTGTTTTTGTTGAATTTACTGAAATGGAATTACTGATGTCACAGTATAAGCTGTCTTTTCTAATATCAAAAAAGAATGCTGAAAGCTCACTATTACAGAAATTTAATATAATCTGAAAAGCTTTACTAAAGTTAAATTCATTAAACATCTTTTTAACCTCATGATTTACATTCCATAGTCTATGAAGAACATACTTTTCTAAATCAGGGAGTCTCTCAAAAGGAACTTTGTTTTTTTGCTTCCATCCACTCAGGTTTCCTAAAATAAATCTAATAGAATTTCTAATTTTTCTATAACTTTCAGAATGTCTATCTAAATTTTCAAAACTTATTCTGACATCTTCAGTAAAATTTGAACTAGCAACCCAAATTCTTAATACATCAGCACCATATTTTTCAATTACTTCTTTTGGAGAAATTACATTTCCTAACGACTTTGACATCTTTTTTCCTTTGTCATCGATAACAAAGCCATGAGTTAACACAGATTTGTAAGGACTTGCATTATAAAGACCACAAGATTCTAATAACGATGTTTGGAACCAACCTCTATGCTGATCAGAACCTTCAAGATATAAATCAGCTATATCAATATTTTTATTTCTCAAAACAAATGCGTGGCTTGCACCTGAGTCAAACCAAACATCTAAAATTGAATTTACTTTTATATAGTCCTTTGGGTTATAATTTTCAGTAAGAAACTCACCGTTATTTAATGCAAACCAACTGTCAACGCCTTTACTTTTTAGAACTGACAATATTTTTTTATTTACCTCTAAATCCAATAATGGTCTTTGTGTTTTTTTTTCAATAAAAATTGTAATTGGCACGCCCCAGTTTCTTTGTCTTGAAACGCACCAATCAGGTCTTTCATTAATCATAGACAAAATTCTATTTTTACTATTGGCAGGTATCCATTTAACACCTTCAATTGCTCTAATTGTTTTTTTTCTTAAATCATTATTTTCCATTGAAATAAACCATTGCGATGTAGCTCTGTATATTAACGGAGCCTTTGATCTCCATGAATGCGGATAACTGTGTTTATAATCACGTGAACTAATAAGGTTAGAGAAATTTTTTAGTTGATTTATAACCATTTGATCTGCCTTAAAAACATGGATACCTTTGAAAAAATTTATATTTTCCTCATATACACCTTTTGAATTCACAGTACTTACATTGCCCAATCCATACTTTTGGCCAACACTAAAGTCTTCCTCACCATGATTTGGAGCAATATGTACGAAACCAGTTCCGGTTGCATCTGTTACATGATCACTAGGATAAATCTTAACATCAAAAATAAATCCATTTTCTTGAAGAGGATGGCTACATGTTAAATTTTCTAGTTCCTCGTGAGAAACCTCTTTCGAAATTTTAAATTTCTTTAAAGAATGAAGCTTTACAAAATCTTCAATTAATCCTGATGAAATAATTATTTTTTCATTTTTATTAATATTTAAGTCGTTTTCTTTTTCTGTAAATTCTAAAACTTTATAAGTTAGACCTTTCGAATATGCGATTGCTTTATTGCACGGAATAGTCCATGGAGTAGTAGTCCATATTAATACAGATGTTTGATTTAAATTTTTTACAGGAAATTTAACATATATTGACTTAGAAATTTTTTCGTGGTACTCGATCTCAGCTTCTGCCAAAGCTGTCTGTTCAACAACTGACCACATTACTGGTTTAAAACCCAGATACAAGTCTCCGGTTTCAAAAAATTTAAGAAGCTCCTCAACAATCTTAACCTCTGAATCTTTATTCATTGTTAGATAAATTTCTTTCCAATCATTCTGAATTCCAAATCTTTGAAACTGAGTTTTTTGTTCCCCCACCCAATATTCAGCAAACGTTCTACATCTCTCTCTAAACTTATCAAGCCCAACTTCACTTTTTTCTTTACCCTTTTTTTTAAATTCCTCCTCCACTTTCCACTCAATTGGCAAACCATGACAATCCCATCCTGGAACATAATCTACATCAAATCTATTCAGAAACTTTGATCTACAAATAATGTCTTTAAGAATCTTGTTTAGCGCGTGACCTAAATGCAAATCACCATTCGCATATGGTGGTCCATCATGGAGGATATATTTTTTTAAACTAGAAGCATTTTTTTTTAGATGCTCATATATTTTTTTTTCTGCCCAAAATTTCAACCAATTATTTTCTGTAACTGATAAATTAGCTTTCATAGAAAAATTAGTTTTTGGTAAATTAATTGTTTTAGAAAATTCCATTTTTTTTTACTAACTTGATATCTTTTATAATTTGATCTTTTAATTTCTCAACTGATTCAAATTTTTTTTCTTTTCTTATAAATTTTAAAAAACTTACTTTAATTTTTTTTCCATAAATTTCTTTACTAAAGTCAAATATATGAACTTCCAATATTGGGTTTTTTTTTTTAAATGTTGGTTTAACACCATAATTTGCAATTCCATAAAACTTTTTTTCAGAAATTTCCTCTGGCAGTTGAATCAAAACTGCATAAACACCATAACATATATCACAATAGGAATTAACGCTCATATTTGCTGTTTTAAAACCAATTTCTCTTGCTTTCTTTTCTCCCTTTAAAATTCTTCCTACCACTGTCCATTTTCTTGAAAGAATTTTGTTGGCTTTTTCAATCTTTCCAACTCTTAATAAATCTCTGATGAGGGAAGAGGAAACTTCTGAACCATCAATTTTTTTTTCTTCAATTTCAGTAAATTTAAGTTTTTTTGATGATTCACAGAAATTCCTTAAAACATCTACATTACCAGTCTGTTTATTGCCAAAAACAAAATCGAAGCCTGTTACAATATGACTTGCCTTTAAATCTTTTAACAGAATCTTCTCTATAAAATTTAAAGAGGAAATTTTCATAAAACTTCTATCAAATTTAATATTTAGCATAAAATCTAATTCTTTTTTTTTTAAAAGTTCATATTTCATGCGAAAAGGTGTAAGTCTAAAAAATTCATATTTTTTTCGAAAAAAAGATTTTGGGTGTGGTTCAAAAGTCATGACTCCAACTTTTTTTTTAAGGTCTAAAGAAATTTTTTTAGCTTCATTAATTACTTCTAGATGACCTAAGTGAAGACCATCAAAATTTCCAATAGCTATAACAGAATCATTAAATTTTTTTGGGATAGAAAATGATCTAAAGACTTTCATAATTTTAAAAATCTTTTTTTGAATTCACAAGAACAATTGCTTCTCCAGAAATGATTTTTTTTTCATTTTTAAAACACTCTGTTTGTAATTTAACTTTTTTTTTTTCATGTTCAATTTCCTGAATAGTTACTTTAACTCTAACTAAATCACCTATAAAAACTGGGGCTAGAAATTTTAAGTTTTGACTTAAGTAAATACTCCCAGGTCCTGGAAGTTTAGTGGCAATTAGCGTGGATATTAAACTTGCTGATAAAAATCCGTGTGCTACTTTTTTCTTAAATATAGTCTTTTTTGCAAAACCTAAGTTTGTGTGTACTGGATTATCATCACCCGTTAATTTAGCAAAACTATTTATATCTTCCTCAGTAATTTTTCTTTCAATCTCATCTGTCTGGTTAAGTTTAAGATCTTCAATAAAAAAGCCGTGTAATTTTTTAAAACTTTCAATTTCCATATCAATTCTCATAATCTAGCAAAAATAATAAGATATAAAATATAAAAAATTCTTCTTTTTAGAAATCTTTAATCTATACCAAGCAGTGCTTTAGAAAAATCCTTTGCATTAAAATCTATTAAGTCTTCTTTTTTTTCACCAGTTCCAACTGCCAAAATTGGAATCTTTAAAAGCTCAGCTATAGGAACTATTACACCGCCTTTGGCGGTTCCATCTAGTTTTGTAATTATTAAACTGTCAATTTCACAAATTTCTTTGAAAACCTCGGCTTGCCTAATTGAATTTTGGCCTATATTTCCATCTAAAACTAGTGTTATTTGATTGGGAAAAGACTCATCAATCTTTTTAATTACTCTTATAATTTTTTTTAATTGATCCATTAAATCTGATTTATTGTGAAGTCTTCCTGCTGTATCTATAATTAACACATCAAAGTTTTTTTTTATTCCCTCTTGAATAGATTCAAATGAAAGTGCTGCTGGGTCTGAAAATTCTTTTGCAGAAAAAAACTCTGAATTCGTTCTATCTGACCATATTTTTAATTGTTCAGTAGCTGCAGCTCTGAATGTGTCAGCTGCAACAAGACCAACTTTTTTTTTTGCACTGATATATTTATTAGCAAGCTTGCCAACAGTTGCAGTTTTACCAACACCATTAATTCCAACGATGAGAAAAATAAATGGTTTAGTTTTTAAATCGACTTTTTTTTCCAAAGGTTTTAATAAATTTTCAATTTTTTTTTGCATAATTGATCTTACTTTTTCTGAGTTTGGTTCAATCATCTTCGATTTTCTCAGATCTTCAATTATGCCAGAAGAAAAATTTACACCTAAATCGGATGAAATCAACAATTCCTCTAGTTCTTCAAGAGTAGTTTCGTCAATTTTTTTTCCTTTGATAACTTTTTTAATTCCATCGGAAATTTTTTCTGATGATTTTGAAAGCCCTGATGTTAATTTTTTAAACCATCCTAAAACCAAAATTAAATCTCCGCAAAAAATTTACCGTTAGAAAAAGACTTCAATTTTACTTTAATTATTTGACCATTCATTTTGTCAATTTTTTTATTTTTTAAATCAACAGTTACTTTATAAAAATTATTTGTGTAGCTTAAGTCTTTTGTCTCAAAGAGAATCTCTGTATCGTCTCCTATTTTTTTTTTAGCGACTTCTTGAATCAAACGATTAGTAAAGTTTTTCGCTATTTTGATTCTTGATTTTATTATAGAATTTAAAACTTGTGGCATTTTCTCTGCTGGAGTTTTATTTCTGGGGGAGAATGGGAAAAAATGAACGTTATTGAATTTACATTTAGTAATAAGATCGAGTGTATTTTTAAAATGAAGATCTGTTTCTGTTGGAAAACCAACTATCAAGTCAGCTCCAAAGGTAATATCTTTTCTGTGATTTCTTAAATCTTCGCAAACTTTAATTACTACTTCTCTATTATGTCTTCTTTTCATTCTTTTTAAAATTAAATTATCCCCAGACTGAACGGAAAGGTGAATATGAGGTAACAATTTTTTTTCAAATTTTATCAATTCCATTAAATCGTCATCTATTTCAGCAGGATCTATGGATGACAACCTTAGTCTTGATAAATTTGGATGAAGTTTAAAGATTCTCTTAAGAAGGTTACCTAGTTTTGGTTTTCCTGGCAGATCCTCTCCGTAAGATGTCAAATCTACTCCAGTGAAAATTAATTCTTTAAAACCTCTCTGTAAAACATTTTCCACCCTCCGTGATACTTCACCAACAGGAAGACTTAAGGAATCACCTCTTCCATAAGGAATTATACAAAAAGTACATCTATGATTGCATCCTTGTTGAATTTGAATTGTCGCTCGGGTTCTTTTTGATTCTCCATTCAGTAGTTCCGGAAATTCATATTTTTTTTCGACTAGATTAGTTTCAGATTCATAAGAATCAGGAAGAGTCTTATGTTTATTATCAATTATCCTATGGACATTTTTTAAATTCTTGAAAAGGTCTTTTTCTACCTGACTTGCACAACCCGTTACAATAATTTCTTTATCAGGAAAATGTTTAGCAAGCTTTCTAATTTCTAAGATAGATTTTTGAACTGCATTGTTTGTTACCGCACATGTATTTACTACTATTTTGTTTTCGTGCTTTTTATGAGACAGAATACCATTAATAACTTCTGATTCAAAAAAATTTAAACGACAACCTAAATTTATTACTTTTGTTTTTTCCTTGTTAAACATGTCCTAAATCCTCAAAATTTATTTTTCCTTCAAATACTTTGGTTGCATCACCTGTCATGAAGATATGTTCGTTAGAAGTAATTTCAACTTTTAAAAAACCTCCAGGCATACTAACTGAAACTTCGCTCTCAACAAGTTGCATTTTATTAGTTGCAATTACACTCGCACAGGCACCAGTTCCACATGCTTCAGTCACCCCAGCTCCTCTCTCACTTGTCAAAATTGAAATTTCATTTTTTTTCAAAATTTCTACAACATTGATGTTTACTCCTTCAGGAAAAATTTTACTTTTTCTGACTTCTAATGAATCCTTTCTAAGTTTTTTTTTATCAATTTTATCAACAACAAAAACTAAATGTGGGTTTCCCAAATTTAGTGCAAAACCATTTTTTAAATATGAATAATCAAAACCGAGGTTTGAACCATCCATTTCTCTGATTAAAGGTATATCTTTCCATTTAAACTTCGGTAAACCAATGTCAACACATACGGTAGAATCATTATTAATTTCTACATCAATAAGCCCTGCATCAGTTTCAATTAGACAATTTTTCGAATTAAACCTCTCATAATGCAACTTTCCTATACATCTTAGTGCATTCCCGCAAATTTCTGCTCTTGTTCCGTCATGATTGAAGAAGTGTGTTTTGTAATCTGCAATATTTTTTTCAAGTTTAACAAGAAAAACAACTAAATCACAACCTACTCCCTTTGATCTGGAAGATAGAGCTTTAATAAGATTTTTTTGGGGTAATTGTTCACTCCATGGAAAAATTAAAAAATCATTTCCAAGCCCATGCATTTTTGTAAAATTATATAATTTCATAAAATTTTATTTATAACTTTAAGAAATTATCTTTTTTTGTTATAAAAACAACACTTTTAGTCAGTCCACGAGTTTCGTGCACTGGCTTTTTTTGTTTTTTAATTATGTTTGAGAATTTACAAAATAAAATTACTGGAATCTTTGATAAACTCAAAGGTAAAGGAGTAATTGATGAAACCTCTTTAAATGAGGCTTTAAGGGAAATTAGAGTAGCACTATTAGAATCAGACGTTTCTATATCAGTTGCCAAAGATTTTATTGAAAAAATTCGTGAAAAAGCTCTTGGTCAGGAAGTTGTAAGAAGTGTGTCTCCTGCGCAAATGGTTGTCAAAATTGTTAATGACGAACTTATTCACTTGTTGGGTTCGGAAAATAATGAAATAAATTTAAGTTCTAAACCACCTGCTCTTATTATGATGGTTGGACTTCAAGGTTCAGGTAAAACCACTTCGACAGCGAAAATATCACACTGGATAGAAAAAAATAAAAAAAAAAAAAGTTATGATGGCATCTCTAGACATCTATAGACCAGCAGCACAAGAACAACTTATTTCAATTGCTGAAAAAAATAATTTAACTGTTCTTCCAATACAACATAATAAATCTCCTTTGGAAATTGCAAAACTAGCTCAAAAAGAAGCAAGTGCAAACGAATCAGAAGTTTTAATTTTAGACAGTGCCGGAAGAAATCATATTGATAAAAACATGATGGCAGAAATTAAGAAAATCTCAGATAGTTTTAAGTTTACTGAAATATTTTTAGTTGCAGATTCAATGTCTGGTCAAGATGCTGTCAATACAGCAAAAAATTTTTCTGAAAAAATTGATCTCACAGGAATCATCTTAACAAGAGTTGACGGTGATGGAAGAGGTGGTGCCGCTCTTTCAATGAGAGAGGTAACAAATAAACCAATAAAATTTATAGGTATTGGTGAAAAGATAGAAGATATAGAAATTTTTTATCCTGACAGAATTGCAAGTAGAATCCTTGGTATGGGAGACGTTGTTTCACTTGTTGAGAAAGCATCTGAACAAATCAATCAAGAAGATGCAGAAAAACTTCAAAAAAAACTTCTAAAAGGAAGGTTCTCTTTAGTAGACTACTCCAAACAACTCGATCAGATATCAAAAATGGGAGGTGTACAAAGTCTATTAAAATATCTTCCTGGAATGTCACATCTAAAAGAAAAAGTAGAGGAATCTCTTGAAAGTAGCAATATATTTAAGAAGCAAAAAGCCATTATCAGCTCAATGACAAAAAAAGAAAAAATTTTTCCTGACATAATAAAAGCATCAAGGAAGATTAGAATCTCAAAGGGTTCTGGAACCTCTGTTCAAGATATTAATAAATTGCTAAAGCAATTTAAAAAAATGAGCCAAATGATGAAAAAAGTTGGTAAAAACAGAGAACTTGAAAGCCTAATGAAATCTGGACAAGCAGGTGACATTAGCTCAATACTAAACAAAAACAAGCCATTTTAAAAACTTAAAAGAAAGGAAAAAAATGTCAGTAGCATTAAGATTATCAAGGGGAGGGTCAAAGAAAAGACCATTCTTTAGAATAGTTGCAGCAGATATAAGAGCACCTAGAGACGGGAGGTTTCTTGAAAGACTAGGTACCTACAACCCAATGAAAAATAAAGATGACCCCCAAAGGATAACCCTTAACATTGAAAGAATAAAGTATTGGTTATCCGTGGGCGCCAAACCCACTGAAAGAGTCCAAAAATTTTTAGCTAATGAAAAGTTGGCTGATAAGCCGTTAATTTCTAAACAAACAAAGCAACATAAGCCTAGAAAGAAAACTTTAGAGAAAATTAAATTAAAAGAAGAAAAAGTTAAAGCAAAACAGGACATGAAAAAGGCAGCAGAAGCTGCACCGCAACCTGCAACTGCTGAAAAGCCAGCTGAACCCACACCACAACCTGCAACTGTTGAAAAGCCAGCTGAACCCACACCACAACCTGCAACTGCTGAAAAGCCAGCTGAACCCACACCACA
>MDTB01064016.1_pt1 | contig 21196 bp, 25 predicted proteins | sample 811161 | NCBI WGS metagenome assembly MDTB01 (sample SAMN05326650, study PRJNA326480) | marine metagenome | isolation source: seawater | place: Mediterranean Sea | collected 2009
TCATCTTTGGTGGCTTCACTATCATAGGCTAAACTCATTGGGTCAGTACAGCCTTTTTTACCACAACTTGAAAACATCAAGAGGAAAAGATAAATTGAAATAAATATTAGGCTTTTGATCGAAATTAAATTAAACTTTTGTTAAGGTAAAGAAAAATGTTGAACCTTTTCCAATTGTGCTTCTAACTTGAATAGAATGACCATGAGCCTCAATGATATGTTTTACAATTGCTAAGCCTAAACCAGTTCCACCAATATTCCTTGCACGACTCTTATCAATTCTGTAAAAGCGCTCAAAAAGACGTCTTAAATGTGTTTCTTCAATACCTAAACCATTGTCTTCTACCTCAACTAAAACATTGGCATCAACATTAGAAAATCGAACTATAATATCAGATTTTTCACCAGAATAGTTAATGGCATTCATTATTAAGTTTTGAAATACTTGACCCATTTTTGATTTATCACAACTTACGAATATTGAACGATCATAATCCTCAGCAAAATTTAATTTAACTTTTTTCTCTTTAGCCTTTAGTTCTAAACTTTCTAATATTTCTTTACATATTTCTATAATATCATGTCTATTAAAATTCATATTAAACTTCTCCGATTCGAATTTGGTGATCATATCTAAATCAGAAATAATTTTATCCATCCGCTCAACTCCTTTCAAAGCTCTATTTAAAAACCTTTCATTTACTGACTTGTCCTGCAAGCCACCTTCTAATAAAGTCAATATGTATCCTTGAACACTAAAAATGGGTGTTTTTAACTCATGAGCCAAGTTCCCAATAAATTCTCTTCTAAATTTTTCTTCTTTCTTTAATTTAGAAATTTCAGAGCTATTTTTTTTAACCCACTTGGTAACTTCGATTTCAGAGGCAGAAAGAATATCTTCATTCATATTTATTTTAATATCTGATTTTGACATTTTATAATTTTGAATCATACGAAAAAGCAATCTGATTTTTCTGTTGATAAAAAGCTCCAATAAAAAATAAATAATAAATCCAGATATTATAAATAAACAAATACTTAAAATAAAATAAACTTCCGTTTTAATTTGAATTTCTAAAAAGTTTTCAAAAATTAAAAATATGCTCAAAACCAATGACAAAGAGGAAATAAGTGCACAGATAATAGTAACCTGAAAAGGGGTATTTATTTTCATAAATTAATATAAAAATAATAAGAAATAATCTTCTTTATTGATTTTTGAAATACTTTTAAAATATAATTATGATCATGCAATCTTTTTCAATTCTAGTAATTTGCACTGGCAATAGCTGTAGAAGCCAAATTGCAGAGGGATATTTAAAATATTATTCCAAAAAAATGAATATTAATGCCAATATTTTCAGTGCTGGAATAAATGCTGAAGGAGTAAATCCAAAAGCAATTCAAATAATGTCTGAAGATAATATTGATATTTCAGATCATACTTCTAATACAATTGAAGATTATTTTAAAAAAGATATTACTCATGTCATAACAGTATGTGATCATGCTAATGAAAATTGTCCTGTTTTTTTAAATAAAACTAAATCAACCCATCAAAACTTTATTGATCCTTCAAAAATAACTGGAGATAAAAAAACAATAAGTCAAGCTTACAAAAAATGCAGAGAAGAGATTAAAGTATTTACACTTAAATACTTGGAAGAAAACTTTTTAAAAAATGACTAAAAAAATACTTTCTGAATTTATTGGAACCGCATTCTTACTCATGATCATAGTTGGATCAGGAATAATGGGAGAAACACTTAGTAATGATACCGCAACAGTTCTACTTGCTAATGCTCTTGCTACTGGTGCTGGTTTAATTACTTTAATTTGGCTATTTGAACCTCTATCAGGCGCTCATTTCAACCCAGCAGTATCATTATTTATGTTTTTCAATAAAAATATGACTTTATCTGAGCTTTTGTTTTATATCATTTTTCAGGTTGTAGGTGGAATCGTTGGTGTTATTTTAGCTAACCTAATGTTTGAATTACCCGCTATTGAAATATCTGAAAAAATTAGGGCTGGAAATAACATTTATCTTTCTGAACTCATTGCTACCTTTGGTTTATTATTGGTAATTGCTGTAATAAGTGTGAAAAATGCTAAGGTCATTGCTCCTGCTGTTGGACTTTATATTACTGCTGGCTATTGGTTCACTTCGTCTACCTCTTTTGCAAATCCTGCTGTATCTATAGCCCGTTCCTTTACCAACACGTTTACAGGTATTTCTCCAGAGAACATTCTTAATTTCATCCTTATGCAAATATTGGCAGTTATAATCGTTTACGGAACTACAAAGATTCTTCTTAAAGATTAAACAGCCTTTCTTTTATTTAATGTAATTTGATAACCAATCATGACTAATAAAAGCATGAACATTGCATAAAATATATCCTCTATTGGAATTGTTAAAAGTCTGATTCCAAGGTTAAAACTATCGTCATACCATACTACCTGATCCTGAATCATAAATCCAGTTAGCAAACCATTAACAATTGTAAATGGGATTAAAAGAATTAAAAAAGTTTTATAAAAAATCTTCATGTTTACTACTAGAGGAGCAATAAGTAAAACAATAGACAAACCAATAAAAGTGATTGAAGTGTACCACTTTGCAATAAAAAAAACACCAATAATAACAAGAACAAGACTTATTGAAAGGCTTAAATATTTATAGCTATTGTGAGAACTATTAGCAGAAAGAGTCCAAACAACATGGTAAGTAAATGTGCAACAAAAAGGGATGCATATAAAAAACAAACATTCCTCTAGAGGAAGATTAAAAACATACCAACCGACTAAATAATTAGGATTAAAACCCCAAATACTGATTTCTGTAAACCAAATATCCCATGAAATAAAAACAGGAAGCATGATACAAAGGCCTAAAAAAAAAGGGAAAAAATTTTTATAAAACTTAAGTCTTTTGTGAAAGGAAAAAATTAAAGGAACTACAATGGATCCCAACATTATCATTAAATACAAATAATGTTCCATTGTAAAATTATTTGTATAGCTTGAAGTACTTTAGGGGGACAATTAACATACCAAAACATTCACCATCTTCTTTAGTCATTTTTTTATGATGAACCTTATGCCCTTTTCTTATTGCCAATAGATATTTGTTCTTGGTTCTTTTGAGGACTTTTATGCGTTGATGAATAAATAAATCATGAACAAAAAAGTAAGCCATTCCGTAAAGGGTTATTCCAAGTCCAATCCAAAAAGGAATATGACTAATTCCTATATTAATACCATACATGACAAAAAATGAACCAGGCAATGCAAAAATCAAAAAGAAAAAATCGTTTTTTTCAAACACACCGCTATTGTCTCTGGTGTGGTGATCCCTATGGAAATGCCATAGTAATCCATGCATGATGTATCTATGTGTGAACCACGCTACACCTTCCATTAATACAAATACAAAAATCGTTATTAATATATTTATCAAATCCAATTAAATTGATTTTGAAAAGCTGATTTAAATGTAATATAAAGCTTTTTATAATTATTTACTCTAATTCTTTCTTGCATTAACCTTTCAGAGGGAATGTTTTTAATCTTCTTAAAAAGTGAAAGGTAATATCTGTATGCAACAAACACACCTAACCTTGATGATGAAGGGAGTTTTTTTATTCCCTCAAGCGCATAGAAAAAATCATTTTGAATATCCTGTTCTATTTTACTTTTCTCTTGAGCTGAAAAGCTTGTCAAATCAACACCAGGAAAGTAAGTTCTTCCTAAATCTTCATAATCAGCTTTGACATCTCTTAAAAAGTTTACTTTTTGAAATGCTGCACCAAGACGACGTGCAGATTCTTCCAATTCTTCATAAAGCTTCTGATCTCCATTCACAAAGACTTTAAGACACATCAATCCAACAACCTCAGCTGAACCAACAATGTACTCTTGGTAGGCATCATTAGAGTATTCAATATCTTTTAAGTCTTGTTCCATACTTTTAAGGAATTGATCAATTAAAGTCATATCGATTTTATACTCATTGACAGCCCACTGAAAGGAATGTAATACCGGATTGACACTAATTTTTCTATCGATAGATTTGTATGTATCTTTTTTAAATTCACTTAACATTTCAGCTTTTGGGAAATCATGAAATGTATCAACTATTTCGTCTGCTAATCTTACAAAACCATAAATTGAATAAATGGCATTGTGTATAGATTTATCGAGCAATCTAATCCCAAGAGAAAAACTGGTGCTGTATGTTCTGGTAATATGCTTACTTGCATTCTTAGAAATATTGTGATACAATTCCATCATGATGCTTTTTTTAAATATTTATCAATTTCAATAGCTACTATTTGACCTGATATAATGGATGGAGGAACACCCGGTCCAGGAACAGTAAGTTGACCTGCATAATAGAAGTTATTTAGTTTTTTATTTCTCATTCTTGGTTTAAGAACAGCTGTTTGTCTTAATGTGTTTGCTAATCCATATGCATTGCCCTTGTAAGCATGATAATCTTTTTCAAAATCACTAACACAATAAGATTCTTTTACTAAAATAGAATCTTTTATGTCATTTCCTGTTAAATCTTTCAATCTTTTTAAAATCATTTCAAAATAATACTCACGCATTTTATGTGAATCATCAAGACCAGGAGCAAGAGGTATTAAAATTACAACATTTTCTTTTCCTTCAGGAGCAACGGTGGGATCAGTAATGGAAGTACAGCTCATGTAAAACAAAGGGGCAGCTGGCCATTTAGGATCATCATAAATTTCTTTTGCATGTTCATCAAAGTCTTGATCAAAAAATAGAGTATGATGTTCAACGTCTTTCATTTTTTTATCTAAACCTATATAAAATAATAAGCTAGAGGGAGCCATTTCTCTTTTATCCCAATAATCTGGGCTATAGTTTCTTAAACTTTCTTCAAGAAGTGATTGTTCAACATGATGATAATCAGCTCCAGCAACAATGCCATCAAAATTATGAATATCTCCATTGATTTCTAAGCCTCTAGCTAAAGAGCCTGATGTGTGAACTTTTTTAATTTCAGCATTACAATTTATTTTAACACCCTTTTCTTCAGCAAGATTTACCAATGCTGAAATAACTTCAGTGAAACCACCAATTGGATAAAATGTACCTTGGTATAGGCCAGAATAATTCATTAGGGAATAAAGAGCTGGAGTATTTTTGGGTGTTGCTCCAAGAAAAAGTACAGGGAACTCCATTAACTGTATTAACTTTTTATGCTTAAAATATTTTCTTACATATTTTCTGAAGTTAGTAAATATGTCAAGATGAAGAAGCCCTTTTAAAACTTGAAGGTTAATGAATTCAAAAATAGTGTGAGAGGGCTTGTACACTAGGTCAGTCATTCCAATTTTATATTTCAAAGCAGCTTTACCTATAAACTTTCTAAGTTTTGAACCGCTTCCTTTTTCTATAGTTTCAAAGGTATCGACTAATTCATCAAATGATGCAGGAACAACAAGCTTGTCTTTTTTATCAAAAACGATTGTAAAACCTGGATCTAGTTTTAAAAGTTTGTAGTAATCTTCGGGCTTTTTGCCGTGTCTTGCAAAGAACTTTTCAAAAACATCTGGCATCCAGTACCAACTTGGGCCCATATCGAAAATAAAGCCATCAATCTCTAATTTTCTTGCTCTTCCGCCAGGTTGATTATTTTTCTCAAAAAGAGTAACGTCATAACCCAACGCTGCTAACTCAATTGCTGAAGTAAGTCCTGCAAAACCAGAACCAATCACTGCTATTTTTTTCAATTTAGAATTCTCTTGTTAAAAAATTTATCAAACTCTTGTAATGAATAGAAAACTTTACCATGAGTATTAACTAATCTTAATAAGTCAGGATTACCACCAAAAAACATTTTCGAATTGGTATTTGCTTTAATATCATCACAAAACTTTTGCAGTAAAGTAACTTTTTGACCTACGATAAAAGTTGTAAATAGCATGTCAGGTTTTATCTTTTCAATACACTGTAAAATACTATCGAAAGATATGGTTTTTCCAACATTTATAACATCAAAACCACTTTCTTTTAGTACCATGTTGGCATAAAGTAAAGCAAAATCATGATCTTCCCATGGTGGTAAGAAAAGATATGCTGTTTTATTTCTTTTTGTGGCCGAATTAGCAACCTCTATTGCATGATAGAATTTTTGTTTTATCAAATTTGATAAAAAGTGTTCTTGTGAAGGAAACAATTCACCTGAAGACCAAAGCGCTCCAATTCTTCTGAGAGTTGCAATAAATATATTTTCATAGATAAAAGCTAAATCATATTTTTTAATGAGATTATTATAAGTTTTTTCAAATAATGGTTCATCAAACTGAAGAGAGCAGATTACAAAGTCATTGATTTGGGCTTCAAAACCTTCACAATGTGAAGTTAAATTAATGACTTTCTCAGAAAGCTCATCAAGACTTAATGAAGCAATTTTACTGATCTTCAACCCATTATTTATCAAAAAAGAAACATTTAGTATTTTCTTTAACTGGTCATCATTATAAGCACGAATGTTGGTGTCGGATCTTTCCGGACTAACTATGTTGTATCTCTTTTCCCATATTCTTATGGTGTGGGATTTAATGCCTGAAAGCTTTTCGAGGTCTGCTATGGAGTAAGTTTGCATTTGTTTAATTTTTGGCTAAATTAGTTAAACATTTTATTATTTACAAGCCTTTTGGTCAATTTTGTTTAATATTGTGAAAGAAATTATAAACAAAATGCGATATAAGTTAACAATCCTACTTTTATTTTTAACAACTATTCAATTAATAAGTCAAACAAGTACAATCAAGGGAACAGTCAGAGATGCAACCAATAACGAAACCATACCTTTTGCTAATATTTACTTAGAACAACTAGAAATTGGAGTTGCCACAGATTTAGACGGAAATTATAAACTCACCAAATTAAAACCGGGTTTATACAATATAACTTGTTCGTTTGTGGGTTACGAAACAAAATCATTTGCTGAAATAATTGTAAATCCCAATAAGCCAACTGTTTTGGACATTCAGCTAGTAACATCATCAATGTCTTTAGACGTAGTGGAGATAAAAGCTTCTCCTTTTCAAAAAAGTGAAGAAAGTCCAGTAAGTAAAAGGAGTATTAATGCATCTGAAATTTACAGAAATCCGGGCGGAAATAGGGATATCTCCAAAGTAATCCAATCTTTGCCCGGGGTTGCTTCAACCGTTTCATTTAGAAATGATATAATTATAAGAGGAGGAGCTCCAAACGAAAATAGATTTTATTTAGATGGTATTGAAGTCCCAAATATTAATCATTTCGCAACACAAGGATCTTCGGGTGGACCAGTTGGAATGATTAATGTCAACTTCATTAGAGAGGTTGATTTATATTCTGGAGCATTTCCAGCAAACAGAGGAAACACTTTAAGTTCTGTTATGGAATTTAAACAAATGGATGGAAACCCAGATAGAATTGCAAAAACACTAACCATCGGATCAAGTGATTTTGGAATAACACTAGATGGACCCGCTGGTGAAAAAACAAGTTTTGTGTTTTCTGCAAGAAGATCTTATTTACAGTTTTTATTTAAAGCAATTGGCTTACCTTTTTTACCTACTTATAATGATTTTCAGTTCAAAACAAAAACAAAAATTAATGACAAAAATCAAGTCACTGTAATTGGCCTTGGTGCTATTGATGACTTCGAATTAAATACAACCATAAATGAAAATGAAACTGACATAGAACAAATTGAAAGAAACAATTATATTCTTGGCTATTTACCAGTAACCACACAGTGGAATTATGCAGTTGGTGCCAATTGGACACACTTTAAAGAAAACAGCTTTCAAAATTTTGTTTTTTCAAGAAATCATTTAAATAATAGATCACTTAAGTACAGAAATAACAACGAAGATGAAGGAAGGTTACAAGACTACTTATCTCAAGAAATTGAAAATAAATTCAGATTCGAAAATACATATAGAAAAGATGGTTGGAAAGTTAACTTTGGAACTGGGTTAGAATATGCTACTTACACCAACAAAACTTTTCAAAAATTCATTTTTCAAGGAAACGTTGATTCACTTAATGTAGATTCTAAACTGGAGATTTTAAAAACAAGCGTTTTTGGACAAGTCAGTAAAAAAGCATTTAACAACAAATTAATTGCTTCATTTGGATTGAGAACTGATCAAAATAATTATTCCAAAGAAATGAACAACCCACTAAAACAACTTTCCCCTAGATTGAGCATTGCTTATGCACTTAATGACCAATCAAGTATAAATTTTAATGTTGGTAAATATTTTCAATTGCCAGCTTACACAGTAATGGGATACAGAGACAACAATGATAATCTCATTAACCAAGAAAATGAACTAAAGTATATCAATAATAAACACATAGTTTTAGGATTAGAAACCAATCCTGGAAACTTTAGCAAGCTTACTGTTGAAGGATTTTATAAAAAATATGATAACTATCCTTTCTTGATTGGTGATAGCATATCACTTGCTAACTTAGGCGGTGACTTTGGAGTAATTGGAAACGAACCAGTAATTAGTTCTTCAGAGGGAAGATCTTATGGTGTTGAATTCCTGGCACAAAAAAAATTAAATAAATCGTTTTATGGAATATTTGCCTACACATGGGTCAGAAGTAAATTCAAGGACAAGAATTATATCTATGTTCCTTCTGCATGGGACAATCAACACATAATAAGCATGACTGGAGGTGTTAAAATTAAAGGAAATTGGGAGATAGGAATGCGATTTCGATACTCAGGTGGATCTCCCTACACACCATACGATACTTTAACATCTTCCTACTCATCTGTTTGGGATGTTAATTCATTTGGAGTATTTGACTACAATAACTTAAACAGTCAAAGATTACCTTCAAATCATGGACTTGACATAAGAGTAGACAAAAAATGGTTTTGGAAAAAAGTAACATTGAATGTTTACATGGATATTCAAAATGCTTATAACTTTCAAGCAGAAACTCCACCAAGTCTAATTGCCGAAACTAACCAAGATGGAAGTATAATATCATACCCAGACTCTAGGTATCAACTTAAATACATTTCTAATGTTTCTGGAACTGTTCTTCCCTCAATAGGGCTTCAATTTGAATTTTAATTATTTATCAATTGCTTCAACCCCAATAATTTCAGGAGCTAAAATTTTCAGGTTCTCCTCTAGACCTGCTTTTATGGTAACAGAACTTACAGAACAGGTTTGACATGCACCTAAAAGCTTTACAACAACCTTATTTTCACTGGTAATTTCTACTAATTCCATATCTCCACCGTCGTTGTGTAAGTAAGGTCTTAAGTTATCAATTGCTTTTAAAACTATTGCTTTAGTATCTTTCATAATCACTAGGATGAACACTTTGGTGCACCATACTCAACTGGCACTACCTTAGTTTTTTCTAAATTTTCGTTTCTTAAATGTATGCTATCTAAAATATTATTACAAACATTGGTATAATAAGTTTGAACTATTGTCTCTTGTTGAAGGACTGCAGGCCTTCCTACATCTCCACTTTCTCTAATACTCTGAACCATTGGGATTTGGCCTAGCAAATTCAGTTTCAACGAATCACAAAGATCAGAGCCTCCGTTTTTACCAAAAATAAAATACTTTTCTTCAGGATGTTCTTTGGGGGTAAACCAAGACATGTTTTCAATTATTCCCAAAACAGGTACATTGATATTTTCTAATCTGAACATGGCAATTGCTTTTTTAGCATCGGCCAGTGCCACTGGTTGTGGGGTGGTGACAACAGCAACACCAGTAATCGGAAGAGATTGAACAATTGATAAATGTACATCACCAGTTCCAGGTGGTGTATCAATAATTAAATAATCTAAATCACCCCAATCTGCATCAAAAATTAATTGCTTTAGCGCTTTCACAGCCATTGGTCCTCTCCAAACGACCGCTTGATCTAACTCCGCAAAAAAACCAATTGATAATACTTTAACTCCATAATTTTCTGTAGGAACAATAAACTCTTTGTTATTAATTTTTCTTGAAAGAGGACGATAATGTTGAACATCAAACATCATAGGCAATGATGGGCCGTAGATATCAGCATCGACAATTCCAACTTTTAATCCCTTTTGAGCTAAACCTACCGCGATATTAGAAGCAACTGTTGATTTACCAACACCACCTTTACCAGAAACTACTGCAATAATATTTTTAATATTGGTAAGTGTATTTTGAGCAGCTTCAGTTTGCTTGAGAGCAGTAATAGAAATTTCCAATGTGAATTTTTTCCCAAGAGAACGTTCAATTGCAAACTCACAAGCTTCTTGCATTCTTTTTCTTGCATGCATTGCTGCATTTTTCATTTGCAAAGAGAAGCTAATAGTGTTGCCCTTTAAAGATAAATCTGAAACCAAACTAAGTGAAACTATGTCTTTACCTAAATCTGGTTCTATTACTTTTTTTAATGCTGCTAAAATGTCAGATTCATTTATTTCCATTAAAACAAAAGTAAGTAGATTATTTGTTTTCTAATAAACTGTTAACTCTTTTATTGGATCCCAAAAATATTTTTTAAAGTCGATGACTTGGTCTTCTATTATCTCAATTTTTTCAGTAGTCAATTTATTGGCCATTTCATTAAGAGCTGAAAAATGCTTTTTACCAGTTAATAAACCTTTTCTATTTACCACTCTATGAGCAGGAATTTTAGAACCAATGCTAACTTTATTTAAAGCCCAACCCACCATTCTGGCACTTTTTGGTGCTCCTAAGTATTTAGCAATTGCTCCGTAAGTTGTTACCCTCCCCTTTGGAATTAAATTAACAACCTGATAAACATTTTGAAAAAAACTTTCCACTTAATAATTTAAAGAATAAAAAATTTCAATGTAAAAACAGTGGAGTCCAAATTTGAAGAATAAGTTAAAAAGTAAATTCCGGTTTTGAGTCTGGATAGATTTTCAATTTTAAAATAATCATTTACACCATGAAAAGTCTCAATTTTTTTTCCAAGTAAATCATGAATAACTAAATCATAATCAGCCTCCGCGAAATGTTCTAGATAGAAATAGAGATAATCCTCAACTGGATTAGGAAAAATTGAAAAAGGGTTTTCTGCAATAGATGGCGGTGGATTAAAACCCAATAAAAACAACCCATTAGCTCTATCTGATGCTAAAATTCTATCACCATTTCTAAAGGGATATACTCCCCAAGAGCCTGCCCATGAAACATAAGGACCTCCAATGTAGGTATCGTAATATGCCAATTTTTTTGGCTGATAAGGGTCACTAATATCAAAAACCTGTAAGCCATCATGATAATAACTTAAATAAGCAATATCGTTTCTGACAATAACATTATGGGGAATAGAATTTTCATCATCACCCATGCTCGAATTAAAAAATGAGCTGACTTTAATGTCATTCAGATCAGAAACATCCACCACCTTAACATCTTTACCAGGAGCTTCATCACACATGATGTAAGTAGATTTGGATTCATTCAACCAGCCTGAATGATTGTAATCTTTATCAATATAAACATTTAATTCCCCTAGCTGAATAGGAATATTATTACTTGAAGATTTTATTACTTTGAGTCCTTCACTTCCACAATTTAAAAAAGCAGTATCGTTATAAACATAAGCGTCATGAACATGTCCCACATCATTGTAACTATATAATAACATTGGTTCAATTGGAGAAGATATATCGTAAACATCCATAGCATTAAATCCTGAGTTAGTTGCTACTGCACAGGCATATAATTTAGCAGTTGAAGTATCAATAAATAAGTTATGAGCCCTAATAATAAGGGAATCACTATCATATAAAACAGGAACACTATCTGGTAAATAATGCAAATCCATAATTTGTAAAGAACTGTAATTCTCATCACAGACTGCATACAAGTATCCATTATAATCGTGATAATCTCTATGAACAGCCTCTCTCCCAACATACTTACCCTCCACGAAAGCAACTTCAACAAGTTGGTCATTATCGATTTTAAAAAAATGCACACCTGCCGTTGAGCCTAAAATCCCATAATCGGAACCATTAATATTGACACCCCAAACCTCATTAAAGATTGATTCTCCATCATAACAAATGGGTAAGCTATCTTTTGTCCAATGGTCTAACAATAAAAGATTTTCACTTTGTGCAGTTAGAAATATTGGGAAGTAAATTAAGATTAAAATTATCTTCTTCACATTGACAAAGTTAACAATAGTTAATTGTTGTTGAAATTAATTGAATATGGATTGTTTTCTTGCAAGCATAATCAACTTATCTATTATATTAGTACTCTGATGAAAAGTCTAGTAATCATTCCAACATATAATGAAATAGAAAATATTGCTAATATTTTAAATGCAGTATTAGAAAAAAAGGATTCTTTTCATGTATTAGTAGTCGATGATCAATCTCCTGACGGAACTGCCAAAAAAGTAAAGGAAATAATGGCTTCAAATACAGATCGACTTTTTATTGAAGAACGAACAAAAAAATCTGGTTTAGGCACAGCTTATATACATGGATTTAAGTGGGCAATTAAAAACAATTACGAATTTATTTTTGAGATGGATGCTGATTTTTCACACGATCCAGATGATCTCCCAAGATTGCTTTATACATGTGCTAAACATGGGGCTGATGTTTGTGTTGGTTCAAGATATGTACCCGGTGGAAAAATTATTAACTGGCCTAAAAGCAGATACTGGTTATCATTTTATGCCTCCCTTTACGTTCGTTTTATTTTAGGAATAAAAATTAAAGATACAACTGCAGGATTCAAATGTTACACCAAAAGAGTATTAGAAGCAATTGATCTTGACAATATTTGGTTTGTGGGATACGCATTTCAAATTGAAATGAAGTACAGCGCAATAAAACTTGGATTCAATGTGAAAGAAATTCCAATATTTTTTAAAGACCGAGAACTTGGAAACTCAAAAATGAATATTGGTATTTTTAGAGAAGCATTCTTAGGAGTTATTAAATTAAGATCTAAGAAATTTGAAAAATAAGTCAATCATAAGAAATGTTGAAATAATTAATGAAAATCAGCAATATATAGGAGATATCTCCATTGAAGATAGCTACATTTCTGAAATTAAAGCAGGTTCAATCAGCGGTTCTTTTGATAATGAATTTGATGCATCTGGGCTCATTGCTATACCTGGAATGATTGATGATCAAGTACATTTTAGAGAACCTGGATTAACACATAAAGCGAATATTTTTACTGAATCAAGGGCAGCTGTTGCTGGAGGAATTACAAGCTTTATGGAAATGCCTAATACTATTCCAAATACAGTCACTCAAAAAGCTTTGGAAGCTAAGTACAATACGGCCGCAAAAAATTCTTTAGCCAACTATTCCTTTTTTATGGGTGCAAATAATGAAAACTTGGATGAGGTATTAAAGACAAATGGTGAAAATGTATGTGGAATTAAAGTTTTTATGGGCTCATCTACTGGAAATATGTTGGTGGATAACAAACAAACACTTTCTCAAATTTTCAAAAATAGTCCATTATTGATTGCTACTCATTGTGAAGATGAGGCAACAATTAGAACAAATACAGCAATATTCAAAGCAAAATATGGCGATGATATCTCTTTTGAAATGCATCCTCAAATAAGATCTGAGGAAGCTTGTTATTTATCCTCTTGCTTAGCTGTAGAATTGGCTGAAAAATACAAGAGCAGGCTTCATATTTTACATATTTCCACTGCCAAAGAACTTGAACTTTTTAATGATGATTTAGCTCTTGAAGAAAAAAGAATTACTGCTGAATGCTGTATTCATCACCTATGGTTTAATGATACTCACTACAAAGAAAAAGGAAGTTTTATAAAATGGAATCCTGCTGTTAAAAAGGAAACAGACAGAAAGCAGCTCATAAATGCCATAAATAATAATATTATTGACGTAATTGCTACTGATCATGCTCCCCACACCAGTGATGAAAAAAACAATTCCTATTTTAATGCTCCCTCAGGTGGTCCTCTCGTTCAACATGCACTTCTAGCGCTCTTAGAGCTTGAAAAGAATAAAGAAATGGAGTTAAAGCAAATTGTTAAGAAAACCTCTCACGATGTAGCTGATTGCTTTAAGATTAGAGACAGAGGCTATCTTAGACCAGGCTATTTTGCTGACCTCGTTCTTATCAATAAACAAAAAGACTTTTTAGTAAATAAAGAAAATATTCTTTATAAATGTGGATGGTCACCATTTGAGGGAGTTAAATTCAGCAGTTCTGTGGATTCAACTTTTATTAACGGAAATAGAGTTTTTCATAATGGAAACTTTAACGAAAAACAAAATGGCAGAAGATTAACTTTTAACAGATGAAGAAATTAATCCTTTCTTTTATTTGCTTTACTTTTCTAACGGCTTGCATTGATGAAAATCCAACATTATCGTCACCAAAAACATCAATTTCACCAAAAGAATTTCAATACTTAATTAAGGAAATATGGCTCATGAATGCTCATATTTACAATAATAAAAAGTATACACTATTACCCAAAGATAGTATTGGTCATGCAACATTAGAAATCCTAAATAAGAAAGGGTATGATAAAAATGATCTTTCTCAAGCAATAAAATTTTATACAAGTAAGCCAGCATTTTTAGACAGCTTGATAAGAGACTTAAGAGACTCCCTTGAAAATTCTCAAATTAAAATTTCTCATGATGAAACTGAAGAATATTATGAAATAAATAGTGATTCAATGATTATCATACTTGAAAAATATCCTAAGTTTAATTCAATTGACATAAACGAAAGTTTTAACTTTACTAAATCGACTCGTGACAGTATTATTGAATATTTCAAAAAAAACCAAGATAAATTAGGAAACTATTCTTTTGAACAATTCGCAAGTAAAATAGCTGACACCATAAAAAATTGAAATGAAATACTTTAAAATAAAAATCATACTTTCAATATCTGTTTTTTTTCTTTTTTCCTCATGTAGTGGATGGACTGAAAGGGATAGAAAAAAATATTTACTAGAATGTCAGCGAGCAAAATTTGATTCTACATTTTGTGATTGTAGTCTTAATAAAATCATAGTTAAGTACAGCTCTTTTGAAAATGCCATGCAAAATGAAGAGGAATTCATTGAAATTTTTGAGGCTTGTAAAAATAACAACTAAACAAGATTTCCTCTTCTTGAAATAAGGAATACCACCAACAAACACAAGGCAATACTTATTACAACATTAAATATTGCCCAAAATAAATGACCGCTTTTAATTAATTCAAAGGTTTCAAAACTAAAAGTAGAAAACGTACTTAACCCACCACAAAGACCTACTATCAAAAATAACTTACTTTGTTCAGTTAATATTTTCGAATCATTAAAAGCAAATAAAATTAAGCCAAGGATAACACAAGAAGTCAAATTAGCTAAAAAAGTACCTAGCGGTAATATTCCACCATAAACTAAAATAACAAGTTTTCCAATAAAAAATCTAGATACTGCTCCAAGCCCACCTCCAATAAAAACTGCAAACACAGCACCCATTTATAAATATTTTTTAATTGTAAAATAAGAAATTTGTGCTAAAGTAATTCCCAGCAACCATCCCCCAATAATATCTGTCATATAATGTACGCCTAAATACATTCTACTGAACGAAATTAATAAAACAAAGGAAAATAAATACTTCCAGCTATTGGGATAGTCGTTTTTTAACAATAAATATAATCCCCACCCCAAAGCTGCCATATTTGCTGCATGGTTGGAAACGAAACCATATTTTCCCCCGGTGTAAAAATCGCCATTTGATTTTAAATAAAAATGAAGTTGCTCTTTAAGAATTAAATGATGACTTGGACGATACCTTTGTATTGTTTCTTTAAAAAAATTATGTGCTATAAAATCTGCCAAACCCACTAAAACTAATAGTATAAGTACCAAAAAAAGTGTTTTCTTTAAAGAGTAAGTTTTAAAAATAAAAAATATAAAAATCAGGTAAAAAGGGACACCAAATAATGAATCGCTTACCGCCCACATGAATTGATCTAAAACAGGGTGATTTAATCCATTAATAAAAAGAATTATTTTCTGATCCCAACTTTCTATATTAGCTATCCAATCCATGATGAATCATTTTCCAGATTTCATCTTTTAAAGATATTAATCCAGATTGAGAAACAGAAGATATGCATATTGTTTTTAGATCTCTAGGGAACTCTTCTTTTAATTCATCCATCAGTTCTTGATCAAGTAAATCACATTTTGTAATTGCTAATAGCCTTTCCTTATCTAAAAGTTCCGGATTGTATTGCTTAAGTTCATTAATTAAAATGGTATACTCCTTTTGTAAATCAGCTGAATCAGCAGGAATCATAAAAAGTAAAACTGCATTTCTCTCAATGTGTCTTAAAAACCTATGACCCAATCCTTTGCCCTTGTGAGCACCCTCAATAATTCCTGGAATATCAGCCATGATAAAAGAGCGGTGGTCTCTGTATGCTACAATTCCCAAATTAGGGACAATAGTAGTAAAAGGATAATTAGCAATTTCTGGTTTTGCTGCCGAAACTACAGAAAGAAGAGTGGATTTACCAGCATTGGGGAAACCAACTAAACCGACATCAGCTAAAACCTTTAGTTCAAGAATTTTCCATTCTTCCTTTCCTGGTTCTCCTGGTTGAGCATATTTAGGAGATTGATTGGTAGATGATTTAAAATGGTCATTTCCTAGTCCTCCTTTTCCTCCGCTGAGTAATACTTTTTCTTCACCATTTTCAGTAATTTCAAATAAAAAATCTCCGGTTTCTGCATCTCTCGCTACTGTTCCTAATGGAACATTAATAATTTCGTCCTTACCACTTTTACCTGAGCATAAGTTTGCTCCACCTGACTCACCTGGCTCCGCAATAATATGTTTACGATATTTGAGATTTAACAATGTCCAGATTTGTTGGTTTCCCCTCAATATTATATGGCCACCTCTTCCACCATCACCACCATCTGGGCCCCCTTTAGCAGTAGTTCTGTCTCTATGAAAATGTTTCGATCCTCCGCCACCTTTACCAGACCTGCAACAAACCTTTACATAGTCAACAAAATTACTTCCAGACATAATTAATTATCTATTACAAAATAAATTCTTTCTGTTATTTCGTCAATTGAACCTGAACCGTTAACAGAAGCTAATTTATTTTGTTGATTATAGTATTCAGCTAAAATAGCTGTCTTTTTTTCATAGACTTTTATTCGATTTGAAATGATATTTTCATCTTGATCATCTGCACGCCCACTATCTTTACCTCTTTCCAATAATCTATTTACTAATTCTTTTTCTGAAACATCTAAAGCAATCATTTTATTTATTTGAGAGCCTTTAGCACTTAAAAAATCATCCAATGCAATTGCTTGATCTTTAGTTCTTGGAAATCCATCAAAAATAAAACCAGAAGAATCAGCATATTTCGTAACTTCTGTCTCAAGCATTTTTATAGTTACTTCGTCAGGGACAAGATCTCCTTTATCCATATAACTTTTTGCCAACAACCCAAGCTCAGTTGATGCCTTTATATTTTTTCTAAAAATATCTCCAGTAGAAAGATGAGTCAAATTATAATGCTTTTTTATTTTTTCTGCTTGAGTTCCTTTGCCTGCACCAGGAGGACCAAATAATACGATATTTAACATTTCTTTTTTTTATTCTATTATGTAAATTTCTTTTAAATTCCTTCCCAATCCATTATAATCTAAACCAAAACCAACCAAAAACTCATTTCCTACTTCAATAGCAGGATATTTAATTCTTATTTTTTTTTTGTAAGCCTTGGGTTTAAATAATAATGTGGCTATTTCCAGGCTTCGAGGATTTGATTTTAAAATGTCTTGCGATATTGATTCAACAGTTAATCCAGAATCAACAATATCTTCTACAATTATAACATCTTTTTCAGTAATATTTTCATTGAGTCCAATCAAGTTATCTATTGAGCCTGAAGATTTTATACCATCATAAGACGAAAGCTTAATAAAAGTAACTGAACAGTCGTAATTAAACCTTTTGATGAGTTCAGCAGCAAACATAAATGAACCATTTAAAACACATATAAAAACTGGTGCTTTATTAGCATATTCAATATTAATTTTTTTAGCTAGAGAATCAATCGCCTGAGTAAGTTCATCAGAATTAATAAATGTTCTAAAATTCTTATCTCCAAGTTTAACTTTATTCATTTTTTGTTCAATCTTCAAATGTAATAATTTCATTTCAGCAAAAAATAATTGTTAGTTTAAAATCCTCAGTTACCTTTGTACCCACATTTTACTAAATGAGTAGTATGCAATTTTTCAGTTCAAATTTTAAATTAGGGATTTTAGGAGGTGGACAGCTTGGAAAAATGCTTTTATATGACTGCAAAAGGTATGATATCTTTACCAAAGTCATGGATCCCAACCACAATGCACCAGCTAGTAAACTTTCAGACGAATTTGTTGAGGGAGATTTAACTAATTATGAGGATGTAATTAATTTTTCTAAAGATGTTGATGTCTTAACTGTCGAAATAGAAAATGTCAATACTGATGCCCTAGAATTTCTCGAAAAAAATGGTAAAAAAGTTTTCCCTTCTTCAAAAACACTAAAAACTATTCAAAATAAATCAGAACAAAAAGACTTTTATAAAAAATATCAACTCCCAACATCAAAACACAAGAACTACAAAGGCTTAAACCAAGTTATTGATGCTTACCATAATAATGTTATCAATTTTCCAGCAGTCTGGAAAAGCGCTAAATTTGGTTACGATGGAAAAGGAGTCAAAATAATTAAAAATTTGGAGGATATTAAAAAGCTTCCTAATGTAGAATGTTTAATTGAAGAAAAGGTCAATATTAAAAAAGAACTTTCTGTAATTGTTGCCAGAAATCAAAGTAATAAAGAATCTTGTTTTCCTGTAGTTGAGATGGAATTTAACCCAGATTCAAACCTAGTTGAATACATCATGTGTCCAGCTGATATTTCAAAAGAAGTACAACAAAAGGCATATGAAATTGCTATTAAAATAGCTCAAAATTTTAATATTGTTGGACTACTAGCTGTTGAGCTTTTTTTAACTATTGAAGATGAGATATTAATTAATGAAGTGGCATCCCGTCCTCACAATTCAGGACACCATACCATTGAGTGCTGCTTCACCTCTCAATTTGACCAACATATAAGAAGTATTCTTGATTTACCATTAGGTAGCACTGACATTAAAATACCAGGTATCATGGTAAATTTAGTTGGAGAAAATGAAACTGAAGGAGATGTCATTTATCAAAATATAGAAAAAATATTAAGTATTCCTGGTGTATCTACTCACCTTTATGGCAAGAAAAAATCAAGACTTAATCGAAAAATGGGACACATCACCATAGTTGATAATAAAATTGAGAATGCTATAAAAGTTGGAAAAGAAATTAAAAATATTGTAAAAGTAACTGCATAACTATGAAACAAGTTGGAATTATAATGGGAAGTAAGAGTGACTTACCCGTCATGCAAAATGCCATTGATATTTTGAATGAATTAGGTGTTGAAAATGAGGCTAAAATAGTATCTGCTCATAGAACTCCAGATTTAATGTACGAATATGCTAAAAATGCACGGGAAAATGGAATAAAAGTAATTATCGCAGGAGCAGGTGGAGCAGCTCACCTTCCAGGAATGGTTGCCTCTATTACCACTCTTCCTGTAATTGGTGTTCCAATTAAATCAAGAAACTCTATTGATGGTTGGGATTCAATCCTATCAATTTTACAAATGCCAGGTGGAGTTCCTGTTGCCACAGTAGCATTAGATGGTGCCCAAAATGCAGGTATTTTAGCTGCTCAAATCATTGGTTCATTTGATGAACGAATCGCTAAAACATTAACATTATATAAGGAAAATTTGAAAGAAAAAGTCCTTAAATCAAATGACGAATTATAGCAAATTAACTATTTAAGGCATCTATAAAATGATTAAAACTGATATCATAATTATTGGAGCAGGTCCTGTTGGATTATTCACTGTTTTTGAAGCTGGATTACTTAAATTGAATTGTCATCTGATTGATTCATTACCGCAACCTGGGGGTCAATGCACTGAGATTTACCCAAAAAAACCTATTTATGATATTCCTGGATACCCCAGTATTTTAGCCTCCAGTTTGGTTGATAATTTAATGGAACAAATCAAACCCTTTAAACCTGGATTTACCCTTGGAGAATCTGCACAAACTATTGAAAAAGACAATGGTGGTAATTTCATTGTGACTACTCAACAAGGAACCAAACACCAAGCGCCAGTAGTTGCTATTGCTGGAGGTTTAGGGGTTTTTACACCCCGAAAACCACCAGTTTCAGACCTTCCAAAATTTGAAAATAAAAGCATCTTTTATATTGTAAAAGATCCTTCAATTTTTGAAAATCAAAATTTGGTTATTTCTGGAGGAGGAGACAGTGCCCTAGATTGGGCTTTGTATTTTGCTGAAAATAATGCTAAATCTGTTTCTCTTATTCACAGAAGTGAGCAATTTAGAGCACATAATGATTCTGTTCAAAAAGCACTGGACTATGCTAAACAAGGGAAAATTAAAATGTTTTTAAATGCTGAAGTAAATAAACTAATTGGGGATAAAAAACTTAACAGTTTAAATATCAAATTTAAAAAAGAAAAAGAAGATGAAGTAATTTCATGTGATTCATGGTTACCTCTTTTTGGGCTTACTCCTAAATTAGGTCCGATTGCAGATTGGGGTCTTGAAATTGAAAAAAATGCAATTAAAGTAAATAACTCAACCGATTATTCTACAAACATTCCTGGGATATATGCTATTGGAGATGTTAATACCTATCAAGGTAAGTTAAAATTAATATTATGTGGGTTTCATGAAGGAACTGTAATGGTTCAGTCTGCTTTTAAAAGAATTTATCCAGATAAAAAAAACATACTAAAATACACTACCGTAACAGGAATAACTGGGTTTGGGCAATGAAATAAATATCACAATAATTGACAGGAATAATATTTCACGTTCTATATCTGGACCTGATGATATGAATCTTAACCTTATGGAACTTATGAAAGTTCATGAGCTTCCTGTTGAAGGGACCTGCGGAGGCATGGCGCTTTGTGCTTCATGTCATGTGTTTGTGAAGACTGATCATGAACTTCCAGAAATGTCCAA
>MDTB01183057.1_pt1 | contig 21195 bp, 22 predicted proteins | sample 811161 | NCBI WGS metagenome assembly MDTB01 (sample SAMN05326650, study PRJNA326480) | marine metagenome | isolation source: seawater | place: Mediterranean Sea | collected 2009
AGAAAATTTCTCCTGCAAACTTTTCAATTAGAGGCATATTTAGTATTGTGACAGGAACAGAATAATTAACTTAAATCAATTAAAATGAAAAAAATATGTCTAACACTAATACTAAGTTTTGCAATTTTGAGTTGTGAAACTTCTATCGAAGCTAACTCAGATTATCCTGTAGTTATAGATGAGGCTGAATTAGTTGAGCTTACTAACAGTCAATATGAGGCAATGAATTCAGGCGATATAGAATCTGTTATGGATCTATACTCTGATACTGCTATGTGGTCATTTCCTAACGGCGTAAACATGGAAGGCAAAGATCAAATAAAAACAATGCTTGAAACCACAACAGGTATTTGGAATATTTCTTCAGGTGAAGATACTAACTACCTAGCAATGAAGGGGACTAATACAAATGATAGTGGAGAAGAAGTTGATTATCATATTCTTTTAAGCTGGGGTCCACAAACATTTTCAAATGATGACACATCAATTACAGTTCCATATCATAATGCTACATTTTTTGTCGGAGACGATAAAAAAATTCAATGGACAGGTGCTTTTTATGATAGAACAAAATTTATTGAAGCATATGATGAAGATCCCATAAAATAATATTTATATTTTATTAGAAATTAAAACCCCTGATTTACAGGGGTTTTTTTATTTTTGAGAATAACAAAATTCTATAAAATGAGAAAATTACTATTAACAACAATTATACTATTTGTTTCATGCGAAGCTCCTGGAGTAAGTGAAGCAGATTCTGCAACATTTGAAAAAAATGTTCAGACAATTAAAGATACATGGATTGAAGGATACATGGAAGGTGACTTTGATAAAGTTGTCTCCTTGATGTCAGATTCAATTCAATGGAATGGACCTAATGGATCGACAGTTGGAATTGAGGTGCTTAAAGAAAGTATTCAATTTTGGATTGAAAATTTTGAGGATGTTTCATTCGAGGAGGGTTCAGGTTTACCAGGAACCAATACTGGTTATTGGGGAGGTAATACTTACCCTCTTTCAGAGGCAATGTCTGGTCCAAATAATGTTAGAATGTATGGAGTATGGAGTATGAAGAACTCCAATACTGGAAAAACAGCGAAAGTTAAAAGTTATTCTGTATTAAATTTTAACGAAGATGGAAAAGTAATTGAAGCAACTGAATATGGTAGTTATAACAGTGTTTTAGAAACTTTTGAATAAATAATGTTAATAATTAATTTAATTTTATTTTAAAAGATGATAAAATCTTAATAGATTTACTTGTTTGTGAAAGCAAACATAAATTGGTTTATGGTTAATTAAAAGCCCTCATGACTTAACTTGAGGGCTTTTTTAATTTGCCAAAGTGACAAAGCCTAAAGACTATTAACCAATTATTTAGACTCTACAATGTATTGATTAATTGAAACTTTAATAAAATATTTTATTAAAGTTATCTACAAATTTTCAACAATTAAAATTAAGAGTTTATAAACAAAATTTTAATGTATCATTTTATAAGTGTACCAATTATAAAAAATAAAAATAATATTATTTATATTTTATATTAAAAGTCTTTTAAAAAATATAATTAAAATTATATTTTTATATATTTAGTTAAATATTAATTATATTTGAGTGTATTAATGATACATATAATGATACGGTTTATCTATAATATATTTTTTATTTTAATTTTAGCTACTTCATGCTCTAATCCAAATTATGTTGATGCTGAATATATCGTTAGTGATAACTCCAAAGCCCTTAATTATCCTTTCTCTGATGCATCTATTGTAAATAATATAGTTTATGTTTCAGGTCAAATAGGTTCAAAACCGGGAACAAGAAAAATAGTAGATGGTGGAATTGGAGTCGAAACTATTCAATCGTTAAATAATATAAAAATGATCTTAAATGATCTTGGATCGAATTCAGATAAAATATTTAAATGTTTGTGTATGCTTGAAGACATTAATGATTACACAGAGATGAATAATGCATATACAAAGTTTTTTAAAAGCAGGGATAATCTGCCATCAAGAAGTACTTTTGCTGGATCAGGGCTAGCTCTAGGAGCTAAGATAGAAATTGAATGTTGGGCAACTAAATAGGAATTAACGCCTTTGTTTTGCTAGAGACTCAGAAATCAATTCTGTTAGTAATTCATCAGCCTTTTCATCAGCCTCTGATCTTTTATTAGGATCAAATTTCTTATAAACTGAAATAAAATGATTAGCTGTTTTTTTGCTAATTTTTTTTAGCAGCTGAGCTTCATGAACTCTTCTTAAAAAAATACTTTTTGAATTAAGCTGCATTAATTTTTAGTTAGGTAACTAAAATAATAAAAATTCTTAATTATTAGCCTATCTAGCTAATAATTTACAGGTTATATATGAATCAAATTATAGAACAATGAAAGACTATTTAAATAAGTACTGAAATTTTAAAAATATCTGGGTCTTATTTACTTTGTAATATGGAGTATTGTAGTCAGGAAATTCATCTATATAATTTTGATTACCTCCAATATAAAAAATAGTATCTGGATTAGGCCTCCAAGAAATAAGTGGTTGAAAATAAAATTGTCTAGTAAAATCATTATACTCTGCAATTAACCTAATATCAAGTTCTGTATTAAATTGGTATCTAGTATCTAGTCTCCCTATATAACCTTTAAATAGGAAGTCATCAGAGGTAAGCTTTCTCATTTCTGAGTAACTAATCGAAGGCCTCAATCTAAAGTTTTTATTTATGGAGACTTCAGATGAGAAATTGATATTATTTGTCATACCCAGTTCTGGAATATCTTGTCTATAAGCAATATCCTTCCCAAACTTGTAAAAAATTGAAAAATTAAAAAAATTTACAGGTTGAGATTCAATTCTAACCCAATGATTTATAAAATCTTTAAATTGAAATTGAAAATGTGATTTGATAAAATTATACTCATAATTCCATAGTATATCTGTATTTAAAATTGTTAATAGTTGAATATAAGATTGAAAACTAGATCTTGCAATATCGTGATCAAAACTATACTCAAAATCATGCCTAAGACTAATTCTATAACTTTTTAGGTAGTCTTTTTCTGGAAAATCATAATAGCTATGCCAAAGTGTATATTTTTTTAAATTGTTCTTAGTAATAAATCCTAGATCAGACCTAAATCCATCTGACATCTGTGTATACTGAAGAAATGATCTCCAATTTCTTGTATCTCTTCTAATTGAAGCAAATATTGCATTTCCATTAATTTTTTCACCGTCAAGAGAAATTGTATATTCTCCAAATTGTTTATCCGAATTAATCCAATCAGAAATTGGTTCCTTATTTGAGTTTAAAAAAACTTCAAACTGAAACTTCCAATTATCTGAAAAATTAAATAACCCATCTACTCCAAAAAGATTTCCATAAGCTCCAGCTTCATAAAACCTATTGGAGGATAACAAACCAATTTGAGATTTTTGACTTATAAAGTTTTGATATCTAAGAACATTTCCAAAGCTTTTTCCCCCTATACCACTATATGATTCAAACTGAGTGGGAACAAGGTATGGTGTCTGTTCATCGAAAGCTGATAGAATATATAGCCTAGATTTCCTGCCTTGATTAAAAATTTTTGATGCAAAGGCTGGATTATTTATTGATCTAGAGTAAAAAACCTCTAATGAATATGATAATGCATCTATACCCTTATTAAAAAATGGTCTTTTTTCCTCGTAATTAATTGCTGTTGGTGAATTAATATCAATTTTTGTTGCATCCGACTCTACCTGAGAAAAATCTGGATTGATGGTTCCTTCAATTGATAAGTTTTTATTCAACTCAACATTAAATCCAACACCATAATCAAAATTAGTTGGACCATAGTCCAATTTATTATTAGGATTATTTCTTTCACCATACACATTAGAACTAATATATGGGAGTAGATTAAACTGTTTTTCGATTTTAATATCCTTTAAATTTATTACATGATCTAATAAACAAAGTTGACAGCTGGCATCGAGATCAACTTTACTAGTAGCACTGACTTCCTCCTCATTATTGATATCTTTATAAACACTAAAAATCTTAATCTTCCATGATTGATCCTGACCATTTGGAAAAGGTATTTCAGAGAAAGGGATTATAAATTCTAACTCATATCCATTATCTGTTATTCTTCCTAGTGACTCAAAATTATAATTAACATTTCTATTTACTTGTGGTTCTCCTCCAAAACCAATTCCTGGAGTTCTTACTGCATCCATTTTACTTCCAGCAGGATTAGAAACTATAATTATATGGCTCCTAGCATCCCCATAAGTGTCAATTGCAAGTCCCGACATATCTCCAGTCCAAATAGTCATATCATCCCTGGATGTTATTGGTGAAACAACTTTATTCCTAATTGCCTTTACACCTATGTAAAGAAATGTATTAGAATAGGAGAAATATCCATTAGTCTTTAGCGAAGGCAAGGTATTATAACCAGGTCGCTCTTCATATTTAAGTTCAACTAATTCAGACCCATAAATCTCTCGTTCAGATACTTTTCCATCTAACTTATATTGGGATTCATCAACTTTAATAAGGTCAAGTTGTATTTCTTGAGAATATATATTTAAAAAAGATAAAATAAATATTGATAATAAGAGTTCTTTCATCTTTTCGAAAATTCGAATAAACATACAAAAACTTTTATGATTTAATTAAATACTGAAATTTTAAAAATAACTGCGTTTTGCTAACTCTATAATAGGGAGAATTATAATCTTGAAACTCATTAATCATATTTTGATTACCTCCGACATAAAATATCGTATCAGCATTTGGCCTCCACGATATTAATGGTTGAAAAAATAATTTTTCAGAGAAGTCATTATACTCAGATATTAATCTTACACCCAGAAATGAGGTAAATTGATATCTTAAATCAAGTCTTCCGATATATCCATTAAAAAAGTATTCATTTGTTTCCAGTTTCCTAAGTTTTGAGAAGTTAATTGAAGGTGTTACTGAAAGATTGTCGTTTAAAGTAAAGTCTAATGTTAAGTTATAATTTAGTCTTTTGCCTAAGTCAGGTATCTCTTCTCTAAAGGCAATATCTTTACCAAAAGATAAACCAGATATTACATTAAGAAATTTAAAAGGTTTTAAGCTAAGTGTAAATCTATGATTTTCATAATTTTCAAATTTTTTATCTAAAAATGAATTTAAAAAATTATACTCATAATTATAGAAAAGACTTGAATCTAAAACTGAGGCAATTGTGAAATAACCTTCAACCTTACTATCTGTATAATTATTCAAATAATCATATTCAAGCTCGTATCTGGATGAAATGGAAAGTCTTTTAACTAATTCCCTGTTTAAATAATTTGTGTAACCTTGAAAAAATGAGGCTCTTTTTAAGTTATTTTCTACTATAAATCCAAGATCAGATCTAAATTCTGGGGAAATATCATAATACCTGATTCTCGTTGACCAATTTTCTGTGTCTCTTCTAAGAGTAGTATATAAGGCTGAACCATTAAATGACTCTCCATCAAGTGCTAAAGTAAAGTTTGAAAATTTTCCATCTGCATCTATCCAGTCAGCAACTGCTTCCTTATTGTAATTTAGAAAAAACTCATACTCAAGTTTCCAAAACTTAGAAAAAGTAAAAAGTCCATCTGTACCTAAAACATTACTGTGCCCTCCCTCATTAAATTTTTTGTACAAGGATGTAACCCCAATTTGAGAATTTTGATTTATTACATTTTGATATCTTAAGATGTTATTAAAGCTTTTTGAACCAACACCAGAGAATGATTCGTATTTTGTTGGAACAAGAATAGGAGTATCTTCATCAATAGCTGTAAGTATAAAAATTCTTGACTTTTTTTTCTGAGCTATTAGCTTTGATGCAAATATTGGATTATTGATTGCCCTTGAATAGAACACATCAAGAGAAAAATCCAATGATCTGATTCCTCTGTTAAAAAATGGTCTTTGTTCAGGGTAATTTATAGCAGTAGGAGAATTTACATCAATTTCCGTAACGTCTGCTTCAACTTGAGAAAAATCAGGATTTAGTGTTGCTTCTAATGAAACATTTTTATTAATATCTACATTTATTCCCAATCCATAATTAAGTCTTGGATCTGAATAATTTATTTTTTCATTTTGAAATTCTCTTGAGCCTGAAATATTTGATGATAAATATGGAAGTAAATTGAACGTTTTTTCAATTTCAATATTATTCATTACAATTTCATCATCTAATTGACAAAGTGAACAAGAGTTATCCCTGTCCAATTGAGATGTGTTAGATTCAACGAAGACCCCTTGTCTATCTTTTTCTATATATCTTGTAGTTAACCTTATTTTCCATTTTTGATTTCTTGAGTTTGGGAAAGAAATTGACGAAAAAGGTATTTTAAACTCTACCTCATATCCGAAATCAGTTGTTCTTCCTGCAGTATCATAATCGTAATTAGACTCTGGTGACCATCCCGAAGCATCTGGACCGCCTTGTTGAACTCCTCTTGGTTCTATCCTTGAAGCATCCAATTGGCTTCCTAAGGCGTTAGCAACAAGTCCTACCCAACTTCGAGCATCCCCATAAGAATCGATTTGAATGCTTACCATATCCTGGCCTGTTGCAAACATTCTGAAATCGTCCCTTGGAAGCACTGAAGCTTTTACATCATCTCTGTATGCCTTAAAGCCTATGTATAGAAATTTATTTGTGTAGAACATATAGGCTAATGTTTTATTTGTTGAAGGAATGTTATAGCCTGGTGTAATTTCATTATTGATATCAAAAACTTTTGAATCTTGAATTTCTTTGTTAGTTATAACTCCATCAATATTGATTTGATTAGAATCTTTTTTTAATAAAACATGTGTTCTTACTTGTGAATAAGAATTAAACGTAAAAAAGTAAAAAATAACTAAAGTTGTAAGTCTTTGACTTAAGTTTTTATTCATTAAGGCTCTTTTTTTAACCTAAGAAAACTTTTGATTTTATGAGATGATCTTAACCAAATTGCAACCGCACACCAAATCGAACCCAAAGGTATCCACCAAAGTACAGCTAAAAGTGCATAATATTCTTTTTTATTAGCTTTTTTAACTTTTTCTTTAAGGTAGCTATAGCTCAGTTTTTTCATAAATAACTTTCTAATTAAAACTATACTTCAAAGAAATTACATTAGTGTAGAAATCTTCTGTAATCTTTTCATCATGTGTTTGGTAAAAATAACGGAATGTTAATCTTTGTTTATCTTTAATATTTATTTTAGAACTTATACCATATCTATAAGCAAGCTGCTCTCTTCCTCCAATCTCATCAAAATATTCAAAGAAAACCCTAGGATTATTTTTCCAATTTTTAATTTTAATTTCTGTCATCGGTCTTATTCTTATTCTTTTTTTAAATCTATTTTTTCTATCTAAAGAAAACCTATTTTGAAATGCTAACCTTAACTCAAAATTTAAAGGATTAAAATTTATTTTTTTTTCCACACCAATACGATATCTAAACATATTTTCAAATCCTTGAATTCCACCAGAATTATCATTTCTGTAATAATATCTAAGTTGACCAGAAAATTTTATTTTTTTAAATGGTATAAATTCTATACCTGATTCAGTTATATAAGTATCAACTATTCTAAAATCTTCTTTTAAACGAAAATGTTGACTTAAAGCTAATGACCATTTTTTATCAAGATTAAAACTATATTCAAATTCTGACCATCCTTTATACTGATTAGTCTGGCTGTAAGCATGAGTGTTATACAAACTGAATATAATAAAGAATAGAAGTCTTTTTTTAAATCTAATAATAAACATAGATTGTAACTATATTGAGTTTTTTATCAATTTTAAATATTTTAAAAGATTTTACTTTAATATTTAACTTTTTTTGGTAATCTATGATCTCTTTATTGATTATGTCCTTAAAATTATCAGTAAGGTCAAGTTGTAAAATAATTCTTCTATTAATATCCTCATCTAAAGGATGAGAGTCATTTCCATAGTTTAACTTTTTTAAAGAAAATTCGCCAAATATTATAAAAATTATAACAATAAGATTTATTATAATTAACTCATAAGTAGACAAAAAGTCTTCGGATAAAGCGTTTATTACAGCCACTCCAATTGTAATAAATAAATATGTCATTTCCTCAGTTTGAAGTGGAAGTGTTCTATATCTAATAATTCCAAAAATTGCAAATAGTCCTAGTGCCATCCCTAAGTTAAGATCAAAATTCTTTAATGTATAACACAAAAAGAAAACTACAAGACTAATCATCAAAAAAGTAAAAGAGAATCTCCTTAAAACAAATTGTTTAGATATAATAAATATCATCAATAAAATAAATGCAGTATTTATTGAGAATCTAATTAAAGCTGTTGTCCAATCAAAATCCATTAATAAAAATTGAATCATAATAAAATTACATTAAGAATTTAGGCCCTTGCCATTTCCTTAATTGCATAAACAAATTTATCTAATTCTTCTAAAGTAGTAAATATATTTGGGCTAATTCTACAACCTTTAACATTAGCATAGTCAATTGCTACAGTAAATATTTTGTATTTGTCCATTAAAATTCTTGCCATCTCTGAGGGAGAAATCTTTGTAATCCCAACATTTCCAATACCACAGCTTCTTTGAATCTCATCTGGTGTATTTACAATAATATTTTGAACATTTCTCAATTGATCTGACCAATATCTTTGCAACATTCTCATTCTTTTTTCTTTTCTTCCAATACCAATCCATTTTAAATAATCAATTGAGTTAGATATTGCTAAATCAGTATGGACTGGGTGAGTTCCAATATGATTGAGTCTTCTGATATCAAATTTATTTGTATTTCCATTAGCTTGTAATGGCCAAATTTTATGTACTTTATTTTTATTAACATATAGTAATCCTGCACCTAAAGGTGTTGCTAACCACTTATGTAAGCTTGATCCATAGTAATCACAATTTAATTCATTAATAGAAAAATTGAACATTCCAACACAATGTGCGCCATCAACCATAACTTCTACTCCATATTTATGCGCCATCTTACATATTTTTTTTATTGGCAGTATGTGTCCTGTAATGTTTATCATATGACAAACCATTATTAACTTTGTTTTTTTTGTAATTTGATTTTCATATAAAGAAACTATCTCATCATCATCTTTGGGATGATTAGGAATAGATATTATTTTGTTTACTACACCATATCTATCAGATACTTGTTCAAACATTTCTTTCATTGTACCATAATCCTGAAGTGCATATATAGCTTCATCTCCTTCTTTCCATGGATAACCTGATATTATTAAGTCTAGTGATTCAGTTGCATTTCTTGTTATTGCAATTTGGTCTGAAGAAGAGCCAACCAGATCTGCAAGTTCTTTTGTTATTCTTTCTTTATTCTTACTTAAGTCATATCTCATGTAATATGCGCCTTCTATATTTACATGCTTTACATGATTGATAAAATTCTCTAAAACTGGATTTGGAATAATATTATAATAGCCACTTTCTAAATTAATATAGTTATCCTTTAATGTAAAATGAGATCTAACAGTTTTCCACAATTTATCCTCATTTTCAATTTTTGGAAGAACATCGTTAATAGATTCCCATTTTTTAAATTCAGAAGATAATATCAATGGTGATATTGATAATGCACCAAAATTTTTTATAAAATTTCGTTTGTCCATTTAATTCTTAATTTTATTTCAATTTACTAAAAATGATCAAAGAATTAAGCTTTTGCTTATTCATTTTAATTACTCTAATAGGATGTTCAAAGTCCAAAAATGAACCATGTAAATTAGATAAAATTATAATTGCATGTTCAAAAGAGTATGTTCCAGTTTGCGGATGTGATAATGTTACGTATTCAAATAAATGTGTAGCTAGATCCGAAGGAATAATTAGTTGGGTAAAAGGTTCATGTAATGATTAATTTACATACATTTATGCAAAACCCAAAAATTGAATTTAAACAGATACTCAGATAATTTTTTTGAGGTAAACCACATTAACGGATTTCTTCCAAAGAAAAGTCCTCTTTCAACTCTGCCAGTTAGGTACATAGAACTTCAAAATCTAATTGACAGCATGCCTATTAAGATGGCAGATGGCACAAATGGTTTACTCTCCATAGAAGGAGCTATAGAAAAACATGTAATAAGGCTGCCTAACTTTAAAGATCAAGTTAAAAATGAAGATGATATTTTTGTGATACAAGCTTTATTTAGAACATACTCATTTATTACAAGCGCATATCTTTTGGCACCTTCCCATTTTAGTTATCAAAAAACAGGGAATTACGGAAAAGCTTATAGATTTTTACCCGCAAACGTAGCTGAGCCTTTTGTAATTGTTAGTGAAAAATTAGATGTGTTTCCTTTTTTAGATTATCATTATGCTTATTCTTTAGGAAACTACGTGAAGATTAATAATACGGATGGTTATAATTGGGGAAATCTTAATATGGCTGCAAAGTTTTCTGGTATGGATGATGAAAGAGGATTCATAATGCTCCATGTTGATATAAATCAGCATTCTCCGGAACTTGTTGGAAGTATATTTGATTATCTTAAATCTAAGAATAGTAATGAAGTTAACAGCTCACTTAAAAAATGTTTAACCTCCATGAAAAAGATAAATCATAGACGACAAATTATGTGGGAAGCATCAAGGTGGAAACATTATAACGACTTTAGAGTTTTCATAATGGGCATTCAGGGAAATGATGAAATATTTGGAGATGGAGTTATTTATGAGGGTGTATCTAAAAGTCCCGTTCAATACAGAGGTCAAACTGGTGCGCAAGACAATATTATTCCTACTGTTGATATTTTTACAGGCGTTATTAATTATTACCCATCTAATGATCTAACTAAATACCTTCTAGACTTAAGATTATATAGACCAAAATGTATTCAAAATTTCTTATCAGACTTAAAAGATGAGATGGATGGTAATAGACTCTTTAACTCAATTAAAAATAATGAAGAGGGAATGTGCCTATTAATTCAAATATTGGATGAGATATATCACTTTAGGAATGGACATTGGCAATTTGTACAGAAGTATATTATGGCTAATACAAAATATGCAAAGGCTACAGGTGGAACACCAATTTTATCATGGATACCAAATCAAATAACAGCCGTTTTAAACTATATGTCGAAAGTTTTAGATTTTATCCCTAATAATTCAGTTTTTATAGATAGAGATTTATTTTCTAATAAACTTTTTAAAAAAGCAACACTTCTTAAAAAACAATTGCAACTTCTACATGGTGATGATTATAATGTAGATGAAGTATTTTCTTTAAATAAAAAAATGGGGTTGAGTGATAACTAATTCATATTTTAAAAAGCTATAAATAATTATAATGAACTTTACTATGAACTTTTTTATAATTATATTTAATTATGAAAAAAAATATTGTACTGTGCATAACTTTTTTATTACTTTCTTCTTGTAATTTATTTAAAACTACTCAAGCTATTGCCAATAAAGATGTTGTTGACCAAATTGGAAGTGAGGAAATTGATCCATCAATTAGTAGGTTCATAGGAAATTACAATATGACAGCTGTTGGATTACCTGGCAGTGATAATGAATTCTCTATAAGAGTGTTTTTAGAGGGAAAAACCTTAGATTCAACTTTTACTGGAGATGCTGCTGAGCTTGCAGAGTCTGAATTAATAATAGAAAGCACTGAAGTAGAAGAGGATATACTTTTTATCAAAATTAGAGTTCCAAATTATGGAGATTTAACTGGTTATATAGAGATATACTTAGAGGAAGATAAAGTAAGTGGATTCTTCTTTGATCGATTTGAACTGGTTGGAACAAAAATAGATTAATTACTGAGTTACCTCATATTCAAATTCCCAAAGAGGATTATCAAGTTTATTAATTATATAATTAAGTGTTAGTTCTTCACCTGATTGAATATTTTTTTCTGTAACTATTCTTATGTGTTTTATATTTCCAATCGATTCATGAGAGTCAGCTATTACAGCTTTACAATTTGGCATTTCATGATGATTTATGAAAGCACCTAATGGAAGCCTTATATAATTATCAGGGAATCTTTCATCAAAGACATGAGATATACCTAAGTCTTTGTTATTAGAAATATCCTGTGTAGCAAAAACACCAAGACCTTCAATTTTACTCTCTTTTATAGTAATAGAGTCCGGTAATGGTCTCCATTCTTTTTTTTCTTTCACAGCATTAATTTATGAATAATTATTTATTTGAATTAAATTTTAAATTTTCAATCACAATCTATTTGGTATTCACTCCACGCTTTATCAGGAGAAATATTAGGAAAGTAATAGCATTTTTTTTCACCATCTGGAAACAAAACATGCTTATGAAAAGCTGATGGTACGTGAGCACCTGTATCTAGAATAATATGATTTGTATCGAACTGTAAATATATTTCAATTCCTATGTCTCCAAATTCGTCAGCCCAATACCTTACTTGTTCTTCAAGGTCAACCCATGCACCTCTGTTAAGATCATCATATTGAAGTGCAACATTTAAATAAGTAAAAGTAGAATATAAATTCTCATATGAGTCATTGAATGAACCTGCTGGCGCCATATGCCCCCTATCCCATCTATTTGAATAATAATCATTATCATCTGATGTATACAAAGAATCAACAGTATAAAAATTCATTCCTGTTCTATCTGCATTTTTTACAATATCTCTTACAGTATATTTAACCCAGTTAGGTTGCTCAAATTTTTCATTATATGAAATTTGAAAAATGTTTGTATTAATTGTTATGGAATCAATTCTTTCTCTATCTAATTGTTTAGAAATTGAATCATCAATTAAATCTTCATTATTTGATTTGCTCCCTTCCTTACCACATGAACTTAATATGATTAAAAAGGATAAAATGAACTTCTGCATTTTTATTTATTTAGCCTCCTCATTAGTCCCTCTTGAGCAACTGATGCAACCATTGTACCATCCTCTTTAAATATACTTCCTCTTGCAAAACCTCTAGAGTTTGAACCACTTGGACTCTCCATATCATACAAAAGCCAATCATTTATAGAAAACTCTCTATGAAACCAAAGAGCATGATCAAGACTAGCGTAGTAAGCACGTGTCTTAGCAATTTCTTTTCTATGAGGTAGAGATGCAGTAGCAAGAAGTTGATAGTCACTAACAAATGCCAATAATTGATGGTGAACTTGAATAGGCACGTCTATCTTGTCTCTTAATCTAAACCAGCAATGATTTATTGGAAGCGCATTTTCTTTTCTTAAAAATATATTTGTTCCCACTGGCTTAAAATCAAATACTTTTGGATGTGCAGCTAGAAAAATCTCATATCTTTCTGCAAGCTCATCTTTAAACTTTTCAGCTTGTTCAAAATCCGTCAGAAGTAAATCTGGGCTTAAAACATTTGGCATTTGAATTTGGTGATCAAAACCATTTTCATCTTTTTGAAAAGATGCTGACATATTAAAAATTGCTCGACCTTTTTGAAATGCTACAACTCTTCGTGTTGTAAAACTTCCACCATTTCTGATATTATCAACTTCATAAGTAACTGTCTCATTTAAATCACCTGGTAAAATAAAGTAACCGTGCATTGAATGGGCAATTCTTTTTTCAGGTACTGTTTGGTAGGCTGCATGAAGAGATTGACTTAATACCTGTCCACCAAAAATTCTTCCCCATACAGTATTATAATTTTGACCCTCAAATTTATTGTCTTCAATTTGATTTAGTGTAACTATCGAAATTAATTCATTTATATCCATAAAGTGTGCCAAGAGTATGTAAACCCTTTAAAAATAAAGGCTTTATAAATCTAAGTTAGTAAAGATTCATTATCTTTACGTACCTAAAACATAAATTAATTTATTAAAATGAAAAATATTTTTACAAGTATATTCACTACTATTTCATTTTTAGCATTGAATTCACAACAAATTGAATTTGTTGAATATGACCTGGACAACGGACTTCACGTTATTCTTCACCAAGATAATACTGCGCCAGTAATTACTACTGCTGTTTCATATCATGTAGGCTCTAAAGATGAGGAAGAGGGAAGAACTGGGTTTGCTCACTTTTTTGAGCACTTGCTTTTTGAAGGGACAAAAAATATTGAGGGAGGTCAATGGTTTAAGATTGTTGAAGCCAATGGTGGATCAAATAATGCATATACTTCAGATGACCAAACTTATTATTATGAGGTTTTCCCCTCAAATAAGTTGGAGTTAAGTCTATGGATGGAATCAGAAAGAATGTTACATCCAATAATAAGACAAGAGGATAGAATTACATTACAGGAAGGTGTTGTAAAAGAGGAAAAAAACTTTAGACTAAGGAATGCTCCATATGGAGCTCTTCTGTATGCTGTAAGAAGTAATCTTTTCAGAAAACATCCATATGGAAGATTAACAATTGGATTAGATAAAGATCTTGAAGCAGCAAATATTGATGATTTTAAGAAGTTTAATCAGTTATACCATAAACCAAATAATGCAACATTAGTTGTTGCTGGTGACATAGATATTGATGAAACAAAAATGTTGATTAAAAAGTATTTTAACGATATTCCTAGTTCTGAACTAATTAAAAAAGAATTTCCGATAGAAGATCCAATAACCGAGACAATTGAGGCAACTTGGTATGACCCTAATGTTCAAGTCCCAGCACTATTGATTGGTTATATAACACCTAAAATGACTACCAGAGAATCCAGAGTTCTTAATTTATTATCTACTTATTTAAGCGATGGTAAAAGCTCTGTGCTTTATAAAAAAATGATAGATGAAAAGAAAATGGCTCTAGGAGTTCAAACTATTAATCTTGCTCAAGAAGACTATGGTACTTATCTAATGTTGGCCGTACCTCTAGGTGACTTTACACTTGATAATTTGTTACTCGAGATAGATGAGGAAATTAGTAAAGTTCAAAAGGATTTAATTTCAGAAAGAGATTATGAAAAACTACAAAATATTCTTGAGTCTCAATTTGTTACTAGAAATGCTTCAATCGAGGGAATTGCAAACTCACTTTCTGACTATCACACATTTTATGGAGATGCAAATCTAATAAATACTGAAATTGAAATTTATCAGAGTGTAACTAAAGAAGAAATAAGAGAAGTTGCGAGAAAATATTTAATGCCAAATCAAAGGGTTGTATTAGATTACTTGCCTGGGGATGAAAACAATAAAACAATAATAGAATAATGAAAAATATTTTAAAAAGTTTGAATAAACTAAGTGCTTTAAGTAAGGCTTTAATAATAAGTGGATTAATTTTTTATAATCCTGTAAGCTCTCAATTAGATAGATCAATAATGCCTGAATCTGGGCCCGCACCAGCAATATTTTTTGGCAAACCTAATACTTTTAAATTAGATAATGGTCTTACAATAATGGTTGTAGAAAACTCTAAATTACCTAGAGCTTCAGCTTCACTATCATTTGATAACCCTCTAATTTTTGAGGGAGAAGTTGCTGGAGTTAGTTCAATTTTAGGAGAAATGATTGGAAATGGAACCCGATCAATTTCAAAAGAAAAATTTCTAGAAGAAGTTGATTTTATGGGTGCATCAATGAGTGTGTCAGGATCTGGTGCATTTGCTAGCTCTCTTTCAAGATATTTCCCAAGAGTATTAGAATTAATGGCAGATGCAATTTTAAATCCACTTTTAACACAAGAGGAATTTGATAGTCAGAAAAATTTAATTAAAGAAAGTCTTAAAACTGCGGACAAAGATGTTGCTACAGCTGCAAACAGAGTCCAAGATTTAATTACATACGGGGCAAGTCACCCCAATGGTGAATTTGTTTCACAAGAGACACTGAATAAATCTGAATTAAACGATGCAATTGATTTTTTCAATAATTATGCAAGTCCTAGTAATGCATATCTAGTAATATTAGGAGATGTAAATTTTGAGGATATTAAAGAAAGGGTAATTAAACTTTTTAGTGGTTGGGAATCAAAGGTAGTTGTATCAAAATCTTTCCCTGAACCAGTCAACCCTGAGGATACTGAAATAATTTTCGTTGATATGCCAAATGGTGTTCAATCAGTTGTATCAGTAATTAATACAATTGATTTTAACAAAAAAGAGTCTGATTACTTCTCAGCATTAGTTGCCAACAGAATCCTTGGTGGAGGTGGTGCTGGAAGATTATTTAACAACCTTAGGGAAGATAAAGGGTGGACATATGGGTCTTATTCAGGAATATCTGAAAGTTACAAAACAAAAGGATATTTTATTGCTCAAGCACAGGTTAGAAATGAGGTTGCTGATAGTGCTGCTGTTGAACTACTTAGAGAGGTAGATAAAATGAGAAACACATTAGTATCTGATGATGAGTTATCCTCAGCTAAAGCAAAGTATACAGGAAATTTTGTTATGTCGCTTGAAGATCCTTCAACAATTGCTGGTTTTGCAAGAAATATAATTACCCAGGATTTACCTGAAGATTATTACAATAGTTTTCTTGAGAAAATTAATTCTGTAACAAAAGAAGATGTTAGGAATGCTGCAGAGAAATATTTTCTTGCAAATAAAACAAGAGTATTTATTACTGGTAAAGGAAGTGAAATTATAGATGATCTTGAAGGGCTAGAGTATAATGGAAAAGAACTTACAATTAGATACTTTGATAAGTTTGGTAACGAGACTAGTAAACCCAATTATTCTGTTTCTGCTGATATAAGTTCTGAAAGTATAGTTACTAATTATATAAATTCAATAGGAGGTAGAGATAGACTAGAAAAAGTTCAGTCTATAGAAGCTTCAGGAAATGCTAATCTAAATATGCAAGGCCAAAGTTTTGTTTTAGAGTTCTATACCTTAAAAAATAATCAAAATCAATCATTAGCTACAGTTACTGCTGGGGGTATGATGGTTCAAAAAAGTGTTTTCAACAAATATCAAGGGTACAATGAAGTTAACGGTCAAAGAATTCCTTTAACAGATTCAGAACTTGAAAATGCAATTATTGATTCTGCTTTGTTCACTGAATTAAACTATGATTTTTCATTGATTGAATTAGTTGGAACATCAACTGTAAATGATGAGAAAGTTTATGAACTTAAAATAACAGATAATAAAACTGAATACTATTCCATTGAGTCTGGCCTAAAAGTTAAAGAAATCCAAACAACAGAAGTAGAGGGAAATCAGATAGTAGTTGAAACGACTATTAATGAGTATGAGGAGATTGATGGGGTTTTAATCCCTAGCGAAATAAATCAAGTTTCTCCTGCACTGCCAATACCTGGTGGTATTACAATAAAGTTTAGTGAAATTAAACTTGATGTAAAAACTTCAGATTCTGATTTTAATTAAAATTCACTAATTAGAGGCACCATTTAAAGGTGCCTTTTTTTTTGTTACAAGATAAACTCCAATTAAAATTATACTTGTTCCAATAAACTGAGTTAATTTAAATTCTTCACCATCTAATAACCCCCAGAAAATAGCAACAACTGGCATTAAATAAGTTGTTGATACTGAAAATACTGGAGTTGATATGGCTAATAATTTTATATATAGAACCTTAGCTATAGCTGTTCCAAAAAGTGCAAGTATCACTATGTAAACTATTGACTCTAGAATTAGCGGGTTAGATGTAAAATCAGAAAATGGGAACTTAGAAAAAGAAAGGACAATAAAAGCTGGAATAAACATAAATAAAAAGCTCATAAATACTATGCCAAGTGCAGGAATATTTGGAAGTTTATATTTTAAGAGATTAGCATTGACTGCATAGCAAAAAGCTGCTAGAACAATGAACATAACATATAGTATGTTATAGGACGATGATAAAAGCTCATTGTTAATCAAAACTATAATACCCAAAAACCCTACAATTACACCTATTACTTGTTTTTTTAATAACTCTTCTCCAAAGATTATTACACTAATTAATAAAGTAAAAAGGGGCGTTAGTGAAACAATTACTGCAGTTACAGAACTAGATATTTCAGTTTCTGCAAATGCAAATAAATATGCTGGAAAAAATGAACCTATAAATGCTGAAAGTGCAACCCATTTCATTTTATCTTTAGGTATATATTTGATTTTATTATATCCTATTGGAGCTATCAATAAAGTTGTTACAATTACTCTTAATGATCCCAATTGAACTGGTGTAAGACCAGTTAAGCCTTTTTTAATTAATATATATGAGCTTCCCCATATAACTGACAAAATAATTAAAGTTCCCCATTTTTTAAAATTTAAATTCACAGATTATTTAATTTTTGGGCAATATTAATTTTACTTGCTTAATTCTTTTTTTATCAACTATTTCTATAATAAACTTTAAAGAGTCATGATTAATAACCTGACCTACTCTAGGAATTTTTTTAACTTTTTCAATTAAAAATCCACCAAGAGTTTCAATTTCAGTCGAGATTTCATCAAATGATGTTGAATCCTTTAAATTAACAGCTCTATAAAAATCTTGAAGATTAATTTTTGAGTCAAAAATATATGTGAATTCATCCAGTTTAGAGAACAAATTATCTTCTTCATCAAACTCTCCACTGATTTCTCCAAATATTTCTTCAATCACATCCTCTAAAGTTATAATTCCAGATGTTCCCCCGTACTCGTCAACAACAATTCCAATATGTATTTTTTTTGTTTTGAACTCTGTTAATAAGTCATCAAGCTTTTTGTTTTCAGGAATAAATAGTGGTTTCCTAAGTAAACTAGTCCAATTAAAATCTTTTTTTTCCAAATGTGGTATGAGATCTTTAACATAAAGTACACCTTGAATCTTATCAAGGTTATCATTGAATACAGGAACTCTAGAGAAACCTTTCTCAATTATATTATTAACTATTTCAACAAATTTTTTATTAGTATCAATTGCAAAGACATCTACTCTCGGACACATTATTTGCCTTGTCTCAACATTTCCAAAATTAACAATACCCTTAAGAATTTTTTTCTCTTCTTTACTTGTTTCTTTTGAGTCAGTAAGTTCTAAGGCCTTGGAAAGTTTATCTACAGAAAGTTGATTTGAGTCTTTCGTCAGGTTTGATTCAAGATAGTTCATAGATTTACTCATTGGTGTGTTAAACAAAAAGAGTATATACCTATCGATAAAGTAGATAGGACTCACCATAATTTTTGAGAAAACTAATGGATTTCTGTTAGCATAAATTTTAGGAAGAATATCTCCAACAAATAAAATTAGCATTCCAATTAAACCTACTTCAATTATGGTCTCAACTATTGGACTATTAATTGAGCTCAAGTATGGATTATCGATTGAAGCAAATAATATTACTATTGCGATATTAATGAAGTTATTTGATATAAGTATTGTTGCGAGTAATCTTTTGGGCTTCTCTAAAAGTAAAAGTATCTTAAGTATTAATTTGTCACCATTTTTATTTGGAATATTTGACTTATCTAGAGAAAAGAAAGCTACCTCTGATCCAGATGTTAGAGCTGATAAAATTAGAAAGAGAAAGATTAAAAAGTATTTAACTATCACAAAGTTCTTATGTTTAATTTATAAGTGTAAGTATTCAAAAATTATTCTAAAATGGTAAATCGTCTTCAACCGTATCACTTGTCTGATTGTTTGTGGTTGTTGATTGGTTGGATTCATCATTTGAAGAAGGCTCTTTTTTTGTTGATAAGAAAGTAAATTCATCAACATTCACCTCAGTAGTATACCTATCAGCACCATCATCTCCTATCCATTTTCTGGTTCTTAGTTTTCCTTCCACGTAAACCTTATCTCCCTTAGATAAGTATTTTTCACAGATTTCTGCAGCTTTATTTCTTAATACAATATTGTGCCAATCTGTATTAGATACTTTTTCGTTTGTTGTCTTATTAGTGTATGTCTCATTTGTGGCTAGAGGAAATCTTGCAAGACACCCTCCATTGTCAAAATGTTTGATTTTAACATCATCACCTAAATGACCTATTAACATAACTTTATTAAGTGTTCCACTCATATATATGGCTAATATACAAAAATAGAGTACCTAGGTTAGAATCTTATCAATAAAATTGTTTATTGGTACTGGGAAGTTATATTTAGATAACTTGGATAAATATACTCCTGAAGAAATATTTTTTTCAATGTTAAATTTATGAAATGTTATGTGTAAAATTTGATGAGATAATATATGCCTAACATAGTATTTAGAGTAGGGCTGATCTTTTACTGGAATATTCAACAAACTAATTAATTCTTTAAACTTTGAAACTTTCATAATGTCATCAACTTTACTATCTGTTTCAATTAGTGGAAACTGACTAAGCTTAAACCATATATCTTTCTTAATCCTTTTTTCAATAAAAGTTTTATTCTTGCTGTCTATTAAAACAAGATAATTAAAATACCTTTCTTTTATTTTTTTCTTATTTAATTTAACTGGAATTTTTTCAACTTCATTATTAGTAAATGCAAAACATTTTGAATTGAGAAAGCATGACTTGCAATCAGGCTGGGGTGAACATATTAATGCTCCAAATTCCATCATAGCTTGATTAAAATCTCCAGGATTATTAGTCTTATCTATTAAACCCTTACCTATTTGTTTTATTTTATTATAAGTTTTTTTAGAATTAATTGGATCTTTAATCCCATAGTATCTAGATAAAACCCTCAAGACATTTCCATCTACTACTGGATGAAATTTATTAAAACTAATTGAAGATATCGCACTTGCAGTGTAATCACCAATACCCTTTAACTTAATTAAATCTTTATAATCAGAAGGAAATTTTCCCCCAAAATTGTTAGTTATCTCTTTTGAAGTTTTATGTAGATTTATTGCTCTATTATAATAACCCAAGCCTTGCCACACTTTAAGAACCTCACTTTCATCAGACATTGATAGCTTTTTAATGTTAGGAAACTTCCTCATAAAGTTTTTATAGTATTCAGTGCCTTGAGAGACCTTGGTTTGTTGAAGAATTATTTCTGAAATCCAAATACTATATGGATCTTTATTGTTTCTCCAAGGTAATTTTCTCTTATTAATTAAATACCAGTTTAGTAATCGATTTTCTATAGACATTTTGCAATTTATTGGTAGCTAATTATATATTATTAATAACTAATTTAAAATATAAATTTATATATTTGCTAGCCTTAAAAGCTAATTGTATAACCAATATAACAGAAAATGACAAAGGCAGATATTGTAAAAAATA